>Ga0315549_1001161_pt1 | contig 28151 bp, 20 predicted proteins | sample SalMarSW160200MG_FD_203101 | JGI IMG/M metagenome (GOLD analysis project Ga0315549, IMG submission 203101) | Salt marsh sediment microbial communities from the Plum Island Ecosystem LTER, Massachusetts, United States - Salt Marsh Sediment SW1601-200 ... | reverse complement strand
CAACGGTTGGAATAAGTGAAGAAATAATAAAGAAATATATCGAGATGCAGGGCAAAGAAGACAGCGGCCAAGCTTTGCTTGAATTCTAAAATGCCACCAGTTTTAACTGGTGGTTCTTTACTGGATATATCTTTCTGTAATATTCTAACGCCTTCTGTACTGGTGTCAAAAATTGTTTTCACCGGTAGGTGTATTAATAGTGACGATTTAGTTTTTTGTCAATTCGGTTCTATAAGCTCATTTGCGGAACCAGGTTTTGAAAAAAGTGGCAAAATAGAAACACCGCGGTTGCTTTTTGGGCCTAAATTGTGCTATAGTACCGGTTCTTAGTATTTTTAATGAATATTTTTAGAATTTATCAGGAATTGTGGCATGAAGTTTAGTATTGAGGATACTCGAAAAAAACCGGCCCCGAAGGTAAAAGACCTTATCAAGAATAAATCTATCAGCCTTGAAGACGTAACTGACTGGTTAAGAACGATTTATGAGATTAGGTTTTTCGAAGAAAAGGTTTTCGAGCTTCTGGGTCAGAATATTATCAAGGGTGCCTCACATCTTTATGCCGGCGAAGAAGCAGTTGCCGTCGGAGCGATCGCGGCTATCGAACGTGGCGATGTCATAGGCTCGACCCACCGAGGCCACGGACATTGCGGGGCCATAGGCAATAAATATGCAGACAGCGAGAAAGAACGCCAGGACCACTGGAATCAAATGATGGCCGAGTTGATGGGCAAAGAAACCGGTTACTGCAAGGGCAGGGGCGGCTCGATGCATATCGCTGAGGTTTCCAAATGCAACAATCTCGGCTCAACCGGCATTGTCGGCGGCAATCAGGCGCCGGCGGTCGGAGCGGCATTAGCGGAAAAATTTAAAAAGTCCGGCAAAGTCGTACTTTCTTTCTTCGGAGATGGCGCAACCAATACCGGCAGTTTTCATGAAGCTATGAATATGGCCTCGACTTTGGCCGTGCCGTTAGTGGCTATTATTGAAAATAATCTTTACGGCATGAGCGTGCCGTTCTCCGGCAGTGAGGTCGATGGCGCAGTCAAAGCCAGTAACGTTGAGGATATTGCGATAAGGGCGGCTGCTTATGATGTCCCGGGAATGATTGTGGATGGTCAGGATGCACTTGCTGTTTTTCTTGCGGTTGGTGCCGCCGTCAAGGAGGCCCGAAAGAATTGCCGGATGACGATAATCGAGGCCAAAACCTATCGCTGGTACGGGCACAGCCGGAGTGACCCGCGTGCCTATCGAACGAAGGCGGAGGAAAAGGCCTGGCACCAGCGTGACCCGATCACGGTCCTGCGTACAAAATTGCTGGATGATGAACTCTGCACGCAGGAACGATTGGATGAAATAAAAGACAAGGCCTTTGCGGCAATCGAAGAAGCAACGAAGTTTGGCATGGACAGCCCCTGGCCGAATGTTGCCGATTTGACTAAAGACGTTTATGTTGATGAGAGTTATCCGGCGGAAGTTATCGAAGCGGATAAAGTTACTTCGGCAAAGGTAACAGAAGCGACAGCAGCTTTTGAAACGGCGCTCGCCTCATCTACGGCCAAAACTAAAAAGGAAGCCGCCGAGCAGGCCCGGGGAGAGGTTAAATCAAAATTCGGTATGGATATAGTTACAATCGGACAGGCAGTCTCCGCCGCCCAGGCTGAAGAACTCCGGAGGGACAAGAATGTTTTTTTGATGGGCGAGGACGTCGGTCTTTACGGTGGTGCATACCAGGCTACTCGGGGACTATTGACCGAATTCGGGACAGAAAGAGTCATCGATACGGCTATATCCGAGGCCGCTATTGCGGGTGCCGCCGTTGGTGCGGCCCTTCGGGGTATGCGGCCGGTCGCTGAAATTATGTACGTCGATTTTGTCACGATTGCTATGGATCAGCTTGTTCACGTCGGGGCTTATAACCGCTATATGTTCGGTGGAAAGGCCAAAGTGCCGATGGTCCTGCGAACCGAAGGCGGTGTGGGAAGATGTATCGCCGCCCACCATTCGGAGTCACTCGAAGCATGGCTGATGCACGCGCCGGGACTTTATGTTGTTATGCCATCAACGCCTTACGATGCAAAGGGTTTGCTTAAGGCGGCCATACGCAGTGACAATCCTGTGGTTTTCATCGAGCACAAGGCGACCTACGGGCAGCTCGGAGCGGTGCCGGAAGGCGATTATATTATCCCTCTCGGTGTGGCGGATATTAAGAAGCCCGGTAGTGATGTGACAATCGTCAGCTACAGCAGGATGGCGATGTGGTCTTTGGATGCAGCTAAAATTCTTGCCGAGAAGCACGGTATAGAAACCGAGGTTATCGACCTGCGTACGCTCAAGCCGATGGATATCGAGACGGTCGCCCAGTCGGTCCGCAAGACCGGACGGCTGATTACGGTCAGCGAAGGTTTCTGCATGTGCGGGGCCGGCAGAGAAATAAGCGGCCGGTTTATGGAATATGAATTTGGGGACGGTTCACACGGTTTCGATTATCTCGATGCGGCGCCGGTAAATCTTGCGGCGGCCGATGTCCCGCCGCCTATGAGCGAGCCTCTGGAATTAGCAAGCATTCCAAGTGTCGAATCGATTGTGGAAGCCGTGAAAAAGATTGTAGGGACGTAAATCCCGATTTTCAATTTATGATATATAATTTGAATTAAATAAGGATTTTGTAAATGGCGAAAGAAGTTAGACTACCGCAGCTTGGCCAGACGATGGAGGAAGGCACAATTGTTAACTGCCTGGTCAAAGTTGGGGATGAAGTCAAAAAAGGTGACGTGATTTTCGAGATAGAGACGGACAAGGCAACGCTGGAGATGGAATCTCCGGCCGATGGTTTCGTCAAGCTCATTCTTGTAAAGACGGATGAAACCTTGCCGATAGGTGAGCCGCTTTTAGTTCTGGGAGGAAAAAATGAGGATGTGCCGCAAAGTTTTGTCGATTCGCTAAAAGGCGAGGTTTCTGCTGCGTCTGATACCACACAGACAGCACCGGCTGCTGTTGAGCCGGCCAAGGTCGAGCCTGAACCTGTCAAATCGGCGGGCAAAATTATGGTGTCACCGAGAGCAAAAAAATTAGCGGCAGACCTCGGCGTCGATTTGGCAACGGTAACAGGAACCGGACCGGCGGGAAAAATCACCGAACAGGATATCAAAGCTGCCGCCGACGCAAAACCGGCACCGGCTGCTCAGGCAAAGGTTTCCGAAGCAGATATCAAACTCGGCCAGACGATCGCCTTAAACAGGCTTCAGAAAATCACCGCCGAAAGGATGCTCAAATCCAAACGTGAAATACCGTGTTTTTACCTGACGGTCAGGGCCGATGTCACGAAGCTGGTTGAGCTGCGTACCAAAATGAACCAGGACGGCGGTATAAAAACCTCCTACAACGATTTTATTATCAAGGCGGTTGCAATGGGACTCGAAAATTATCCCATTATGACAGGCCAGTTGGAAGGTGAAAATATCAAATTAGCGGAAGCTATCAATATCGGCCTTGCGATTTCCGTGCCGGACGGCTTAGTGGCGCCGATTCTTAAGGACGTCAACAAAAAAGACATCAAGCAAATTGCCGGTGACAGTCAGGCTTTGATTGAAAAAGCTCGGAATAATAAATTAGCTCCGACGGATTTGGAGGGCGGCTGCATTACCGTAAGCAATCTCGGCGCTTTCGGTATAGATAACTTCATCCCGATTGTTGTCCCCGGCCAATGCAGTATATTGGGAATCGGCCGTATTACAGATACGTGCGTGCCGGACAACGGCAATATCCTCATAAGGAAGCTGATGAATATGACTCTGTCCGTGGACCACAAGGTCGCCAACGGTGCTTATGCAGCACGTTTTCTTGATTTCGTAAGAAAACAATTGGAGAACGGGAGCTTTTAATAATCAAGGAGATGAGAAAATACTCATGTCTTCCAATATTTGAACAAGATTGTGAATAAAGACATCCTTTCGGAAAGGAGTATTTCAAAATGGCCAAAGCAGTAGAAGCGAAACATTTGCCGAATATAAGAAAGGCTACGCCTAAAGTTCCGGTGATTGGGGTTTTTGCCACGAGCGATCCTCGTATTGATAAGGATAGCCGGATTCGGTGCCGGAACATTGTAAAGATGGCCGCTGATACTATTAGCGGAGCGGTGGTTCTGCCGGACAAGACTCCTGTGCCGGTGGTTTATTCGACCGTGTTAGTTGACGGCGAGGCACAGGCAGATATTGTCGCGCAGCAGTTTCGCAAAGCCGGTGTGGATATTATCGTTTTAGTGCCGGATACGTGGGCGTTCCCGCAACTGACGGCGATATCGCTGCTCCAGCAGTTTCCGACGAGCACGCCGATAAATATTACCTGCGGCAACTCCGGCCCCAAGCCGGGGGTAGTTTATGCTCATGCACTCGGTGGCGCTATCAGCCAGTACGGTCAGTTGGTTGCTCTTAATGTCGGCACCTGGCCGGATACCGGTATGAATCCCAAGATGACTGAGCAGACGGCTAAGAATCTTATTGACTGGTGCTATGCCGCCGTGACGGCCGTTGCGCTGCGCGGACGAAGGGTTGTCATACTTGGGCATGATTCGATGGGGATGGAGACGGCTTTGGCGCATGTTATCCCGACAAGGAATACGTTCGGCCTGGAAATAACACGCCTGGATATGAAACTGTTGGCCGATATGCTAAATAAAAAGGCCTACAATGAAAAAGAGCTTAAGCAATTGCGAGGCTGGATAAATAGATACGTCGGGAAACGTCTTGAGCTGCGCGATGATGCGGACAGTGAAAGATTTAACATGTCACTGGCCATGTACCTGATTGTTCGTGACTTGATGACGGATTTGAACGCGGTCGGTGGTGGTTTTATGAGCCAGTTGGAATGGGGCTCGGACCTTCGTGGGATTCCGCTGCCGGTGGCCGATGTCATGGAGAGCCTGTTCAATTCGACCTTCGATCATGCCGGCCGAAAGGCTCCCATTCCCTATGCCACCGAAGCCGATGTACAGGGACTTTTGACAATGCTGTTTATGACGTACTTGTCCGGCGGAAATCCGCCGTTGTTTATGGACTTTAGAAAGGTATGGGAGGCATGGGAAATCAGAGAGCTGGCCGCGAAAATCGGTTTGAAGAAACTCGATAAGAAGGCCGACTGGTATAACAAGGGTCTGGTGGACGGTGATAATTCCGGCAGTGCCGCATTCGACTGGGCGGCCGAACCTGGAGCGTCAATCGCGAAGATTATGAAGGGAGTTTCGATGCCTCTTGCGGACGAATTCTACTTCCCCGGCGGCGGAAACTCGGTGACATTTATGACGCCGGCGGGAATTGAAGGCGTCGCCGGACGCATGGCGTACAGCAGCGCCGGCGGCTTGTTCAGTATGATCTGGGACCAGGCCTATACGACTGAGGTGCCCGAGGAGCTCGGTCAGGCAATGTGTAATTTGACCACGCCCACGTGGCCGCATACTTTTGTCGTGCCGAAATATGCCAGTATGACGGAATATAAGCAATATCCCCCGGCGAATCATTTCCATATGACCTGGGATTTACCTGTTGCCCGGTTGCAGCACTGGATGGATTTGACCGGCGTTTTGAGCGTTGCACCATGGGCGGCCCGGCCCAAGTACATCGAGGGTCTTGACAGGCCGGAGCCGTTGGTTCATCTGATAAACGGCGGTGCCGATGTGTTCAAAATGCTGAAAAATCGTGGTTAAGCGACAAAGTCCGAAGTGCCGGGTGTTTTTCTAATCCTAAAAAAGATTAGCGGGGCATAGTTTCCGTCTGCGCCATCCTGCATGAATGAATTGATACCAGAGACTTCATTTGTTATAATCAATCCCGGCAAAAATTAGAAAATAGATGTATGGAGGTCTTGTAATGGACAAGCGTTTGGGGGCTATGGATATTAAGGCATTTATCGGGATACTGATTGGTCTTGTTATTGTTATTGCCGTTGTTGCCGTTATTCGGTTGGATACGACCGGTGAAAAAGGCAGCGGCTTAGGCACCGACTTCGAATATAATCTGGAACAGCTCGGTAAAATTGACCCGAATTTAATTCTCTTCGAGGAATCTGCCAAGCCGATCAATACGGGCTTCGGAACGACACATGCGATTTCCATCGACTCTTATGGGGCCATCTATGTGGCAGGTGATAATGCCATTCGGGTTTTTGATGACGGCGGAAAGTTGCTCAATACGATTGAGCTTCCCGAAGCTCCTATGTCTCTGACTGTTGAGACCATAGAAAGCGAAGATAGCACTACTGAGAATCTCAAAATATATGTCGCCATGAAGGACCATGTGGAAATTTATAATAGTCAGGGGAAATTGCTTGCCGGATGGAAAAGTCTCGGTGACAATGCGGTTTTGACCGGTATTGCTGTTTCTAAAAATAATGTTTTTGTCGCCGATGCGGGAAATCGCATCGTTTGGCGTTACGATACCGACGGCAAAATAATCAACCGAATCGGCCAGAAGGATGAAGACAGGAATATCGCCGGTTTTGTCATACCGAGTCCTTACTTCGATCTGGCGGTTGGTCGTGACGGACTGTTGCGAGTGGTTAATCCCGGAATTCATCACATCGAAGCCTATACCTTCGAGGGTGACCTTGAGTTTTCATGGGGCGAATTTTCTTCCGGCGTGAAAGGATTTTGTGGCTGCTGCAATCCGGTGAATTTTGCAATACTCCACGGTCCCGATCCTGCTGGGGCGGACGATAGCTTTGTTACCTGTGAGAAAGGTCTGACTCGCGTCAAGATATACGATCCTGTGGGGTCTTTTGTGGGTGTAGTTGCCGGGCCCGAGCAGTTGGTCGAAGGGGGGAAGGTCGAAACCTGTGATACACCGGCCGATTGTCAGTTAGGCGGTTTTGATGTGGCTGTCGATTCGGCTGGGAGGGTCTTTGTACTGGATACAATAAAGAATATTGTGAGAATATTTTCCAGAATTGAGGATACTTCTTGAATTTGGGTGGCAATGGCGAACCGCCACGATGACTTTTCGTAAAATTAGTGTTGAAATATGTTATGAAAAGGAAAAATATGGCAGAAAAATCGAAACCTTTGCCGGACAGACGAAAATTTCTTGCCGAGGCGTTCCGTTATGCTGCTTTGGGAACACTGGGAGTCATCGGCGGGGCCGCTTTCGCGAAAAGATACAGAATGGTGCAGGAGGGAAAATGTGTGGAGAGCGGATTGTGCAAAGAGTGCAGTCTATTTGAAAAATGCTATAAACCGCAGGTCTGGCAGATTGATCCCTATAAATGTATCGCATGTGGTAATTGCGCGACGTATTGCGTTCTGGAAGAATCGGCGGTCAAATGCGTGCAGGTTTATCCGGTTTGCGGATATTGTAAAATATGCTTCGGTTTTTTTGAGCCGGAGCCTTACGACATTAATGAGGGAGCGGAAAATCAGCTCTGCCCGACGGGAGCGATCAAACGGACCTATATTGAAGATCCTTATTACGAATATACCATCGATGAGTCACTGTGTATCGGTTGTGGAAAATGTGTAAAAGGCTGTAACACTTTCGGCAACGGCTCGTTCTTTTTACAGGTGCGTCACGACCGTTGCCTGAATTGTAACGAGTGTGCAATTGCCGCGGCTTGTCCTTCCGGGGCATTTGTGCGTGTTCCCGCCGACAGACCATATCTGCTGAAAGAGGTGGACCACGCTTAATGATGGATTTCAGGCATATCAATATTACCATAGCCTTAGTGTTGATTCTCTGCGGTATCGGTTTGGCGGGAACAATTCGCTTTCCTCCGCCGGAATTCGAGAGCGGCTATGAGCTTCCCGATACGACTACCCCGAGTCCGCGACAGGGTATTTATGAATACATCGATACGATTGTACTTCTGTTGGCTCTTGGGCTTTCTTCTTACCTGGTTTTGAAGAAACGCAGTCGAAAAGCTATATTTGCATTAACGGTTTTTTCTTTGATTTATTTTGGTTTTTATCGCGAGGGCTGCGTTTGCTCGATAGGGGCGATTCAGAATATTGTTTTGTCGTTTTTTGATCCCGGCTATGCCGTGCCGTTTGTTGTCTTGCTTTTTTTCCTGTTGCCGCTTGTCTTTACTCTTTTTTTCGGCAGGACTTTTTGTGCGGCGGTCTGTCCTCTGGGAGCGATCCAGGATGTGGTTTTGCTGCGTCCTGTTTCTGTGCCGGGCTGGATCGAAAATGGATTGCGTTTGTTGGCGTACATTTATCTTGGTGCGGCGGTTCTGTTTGCCGCGACCGGCAGCGCTTTTATTATATGCAGATATGATCCGTTTGTTTCGTTTTTTCGCCTGAGTGGGAACATCAATGTCCTGATACTTGGGGCCTGTTTTTTAATTGTCGGCATGTTCATCGGCAGACCTTATTGCCGGTTCATCTGCCCGTACGGAGTCATTCTCAGGCAGCTTTCGAGAATCTCGAAATGGCGCGTCACTATTACGCCGGACGAGTGTATTAAGTGTCGTTTGTGTGAAGATTCGTGCCCCTTCGGCGCCATAAAAAAGCCTGTGGAACAATGGCCGGCCAAGGAACATCGCAGGAGCAAGAAAAGACTTGCATTGCTTATGGTTCTTTTGCCGGTTCTTACATTCCTTGGTGGATGGGCCGGGTACGGTCTTAGAACCACGACCGCCAAAATGCACGCGACGGTCAGGTTGGCCGAGCGTGTCCGTTTGGAAGAAACCGGTAAAGTCGAAGGAACCACCGATGCCAGTGACGCCTTTAGGGCCCTGGGTACGGAAACTGCCGGGCTTTATGATGATGCTTCTAATATCCGGGCCAGATTCGGATTAGGAGGCTGGATATTCGGGGGATTTGTAGGACTCGTAATCGGGATGAAGCTTATAGGTGTTTCTCTCTGGCGGAAAAGAACAGATTATGAGGCCGACAGGGCAAGCTGCTTAGCATGCGGTCGCTGTTTCGAATATTGTCCGCGAGAACATCTCAGGCGTAAGGGAAATTCCATTGTACAAAATACCTCGGGAATGGAATCCGGCAAAACAGAATTAAATTCCGGTGGAGGCCGATGACGGTTAATAGTGACAGTACATCACGAATCTCCGGAGCCGCAAATCAATGGTATGCAAGTGCGGTCTCGACGGCTATTGTCGGGGCGGTTTTCTCATTGATTATTCTTGTACTTCTTGTCTCTAATTTTATACGTTCCAGCATTGTCCAGGCACGGCGGGAACAAGAGCTTATTAATCAGAAAATAGAGATACAAAACAAGCCCAATGACGAGCAGCTTTTGGCCCGGATTCGCCGGCTTGATTTGCAGTACAGACAGAATCTGATTCGCAATCTTGATTTTACGCGCAAGGGTGCTTACCTGCTCCTCGGGAGTGTTGTAATTACGCTGATTGGTTTCAAGGGCGCGAGTGTTCTGAAAAAGGAAATGCCGATACCGCAACCGGTGGCCGACAGGTTCACGGAGCAGGTCCGTGAAGCAAAGTTTTCTCGATTTGCAGTGACGGCCGGATTAGTCGTACTGGGATTCGGAGCATTATTACTTGCTGTAAGACCGGAGATTGCCTTCTTTGAAACGATGCAGGTGGATACTTCAATTCCTTCGATTGAGCAGATTAGTAAAAATTGGCCCCGCTTTCGCGGTCCGGAGGGACTGGGAATCAGTGCCTATACGAATGTCCCCGACCATTGGGACGGCAAAACCGGCGAAGGCATTCTTTGGAAAACCGAGATTCATCTTGCCGGCATGAATTCACCCGTTGTCTGGGAAGACCGGGTTTTTCTTTCCGGCGGTGATCCCAACTCACTTGAAGTTTATTGTTTCGATGCTTTTAACGGCCGGCTTCTTTGGACCGGCAGTGTCAAGCACCTTTCTTTAATGGACGGCGAAGAGACGCTTGATATTATGGAGGATACAGGATATGCCGCTCCGACTGTTGCAACTGATGGTCGCAGGGTATATGCAATTTTCGCAACTGGTGTTGTGGGGAGTTTTGATTTCGACGGCAACAAAATCTGGGAAAAAGATTTGGGCATGCCTGATAATATGTACGGCTATGCCTCTTCCCTTGCAATGTTTGAAAATTTACTGCTGATACAGTACGACCAGGGGGCTGTCGAAGATGAAAAATCCACCTTTATTGCCCTGGAAAGTTTCTCCGGTCGCAGGATTTGGGAAGCAAAACGGCCGGTAGCGAGTTCATGGACTTCGCCGATTTTGACACAAATTGATAATCAATATCAGCTTATCACCTGTAGTAATCCCTGGGTCATCGCGTATAATCCTGCGGACGGGACGGAATTATGGCGGGTGAATTGCCTCGGTGCGGATGTGGCGCCGTCGCCGATTTATGCGAACGGGCTTGTTTTTGCCATTGAGCCGCACATGAAAACAGTAGCAATCCGGCCAGATGGCCATGGTGACGTCACTGAAACGAATATTGCGTATAAAATTGATTTCGCACCCGATATATGCTCGCCGGTTAGTAACGGCGAAATGATATTTTTACTTTCGACCGACGGTTTACTTTGCTGCTATAAAACGGAAGACGGGACAAAGTTATGGGAAAAGGAATTGAGGGAATATTTCCAGGCCTCGCCGTCTCTTGTCGGTGATAAACTTTATCTGCTTAGCGAAGAAGGAGTGATGTTTATCGTCGAGGTTGGCCCGGAATATAAAGAAGCTGCAAAATATGAGCTTGGGGAGAAATGTTTTGCCTCGCCGGCTTTTGTTGACGGACGCATTTATATCCGCGGCGAGGAGAACCTCTTTTGTATTGGATACCAATAATTCGATGGAACAACTGGATTTGACATTTGTGGATAAGGCGATTGAGCGGATAGGCACCGGCCCGGAAAAGGTGCTGGAGCTTCTCCAGGCTATTCAGGGGCATTATAGCTATTTGCCCGCCGAAGCTCTCGAGCGTGTTTGTAAGCTGACCGACATTTCGCCGGCATCGATTGTCGGTGTTTCGACTTTCTACGACCAGTTTCGCCATCGTCCCGCCGGTCGCCATATAATTCATGTCTGTGTCGGAACTGCCTGTCATGTAAAAGGCGGTGAGCGGGTCTATGATGCGTTTTTGCGTCACCTGAGGATTCCGAATGGAGAAGATACGGATTCGCAAAGGCTGTTCACCGTTGAAAAAATAGCCTGTTTAGGATGCTGCACACTGGCGCCGGCAGTACAAGTCGGACAGGTGACGTATGGGCATCTCACCGCCGAAACAGTCCCAAACGTGATTAGCGATTATCTTAGATACGAAGAAGCCAGGGCGACACACAAGCATAAAAAGCGTAAGCAACAAAAAGCGGGTGCGGAAAATTTCAAGGGGGAGATTCGCCTCGGTATGGGTTCCTGCTGTGTCGCTCGCGGCAGCGGCAAACTACGTGAAGCGCTCGAAGAAGCCCTGGACCAGACCGGAGTCCAGGTGGCAATCAAACGTGTCGGATGCGTTGGGATGTGTTATCAGACGCCTTTGCTGGAGTTGGTTTTGCCGGATAACAGGACATTTCTTTATGCGAGGGTGCAGCCGGAAGACGCAAAAGCTATCATTACGCGTCACTTCAAGGTGCGAGGGATTGGGAGAAAGATATCCGATTCGACTTCCATGCTGCTTGACAGGATACTTACCGATGAAAAGCGCGAGCCTGTCACGCGTTATTCGATAAATGTGCGGGACGAACAGGTTGCCGACTTTCTGGGAAAACAGGTCCATATCGCTACCGAGCACGGCGGGCGGATTGACCCGATTGACCTTGACGAGTATTTAAGCAAAGACGGATTTCAGGCAATTCAAAAGTGTGTCACCGAGCTGGAGCCGGATGAAATTATCTCGCAGATAGAACGAAGCGGACTTCGCGGCAGAGGCGGTGCCGGATATCCCACGCATCTTAAATGGTCTGCAGTTCGTCGGAGCAAATCCGGCAAAAAATATATCGTCTGCAACGGCGACGAGGGCGACCCCGGCGCGTTTATGGACAGAATGCTTATGGAGTCATATCCTTATCGTATTATCGAAGGGATAGCAATAGCCGCCTATGCTGTCGGTGCCGATGAAGGTTTTCTTTACATACGTGCGGAATATCCGCTGGCCGTTGACAGGATAAGCAGGGCGATAGAAAATTGCAAGAAGCGGGGATTTCTTGGTGATAATATTTTTCAAAGTGCTTTCTCGCTGAATCTCAAGATTGTCCCCGGAGCGGGTGCGTTCGTATGCGGCGAAGAAACCGCCCTGATGGCAAGTATCGAAGGCCGTCGCGGAATGCCCCGGCTTCGGCCGCCGTACCCGGCACGCAGTGGTCTCTGGGGTAAGCCGACTCTTATCAATAACGTAGAGACTTACTGTGTTGTCCCCTGGATTATTCGTAACGGCCCGGAGAAGTTTGCTTCTCTCGGGACCGGACACAGTAAGGGGACAAAAGTATTTGCACTTGCCGGTAAAATCGCCCATGGAGGTCTGATTGAAGTGCCCATGGGTATCACCATCCGCCAGATTATAGAAGACATCGGCGGAGGAATCGCCGGCGGTCTGAAGCTTAAGGCGGTGCAAATCGGTGGGCCTTCCGGAGGGTGCGTGCCGGAAAGGCTGGCCCATACATCGGTTGATTTCGAGACTCTTAAAGGTGTCGGGGCCATGATGGGTTCCGGCGGTATGGTGGCACTGGATGAAACCGACTGTATGGTTGATATCGCCCGCTATTTTCTGCGGTTTACACAAAATCAATCGTGCGGCAAGTGCACATTTTGCCGAATCGGCACAAGGCGTATGCTGGATATTCTCGACCGTTTGTGTACCGGCCAGGGGAAAAACACGGATATCGAAGAGCTTGAACAGTTGGCTGAAATTGTGCAGAACTCAAGTTTGTGTGGACTTGGCAAAACGGCGCCGAATCCGGTTTTGTCCACGATTAAATACTTCCGTGATGAATATGAGGCACATATTAACAAACGATGTCCGGCGGCAAAATGTAAAGAGTTGATTACTTATTCGGTGACGGACGATTGCATCGGCTGCACTTTGTGCGCTCAGCACTGTCCCGTTGAGGCGATTGCGATGGTGCCGTATCAGAAACACGAAATAGATTCCGAAAAATGTATCCGCTGCGGGACATGTAAAAATATTTGCCCTGCGGATGCTGTGAAGGTCGAGTAAGTGATGCCTGTATTAACTATAGACAATCGGAAAGTGGAAGTTAACGACGGTGCTACGATTCTCGATGCCGCCAATAAACTGGGGATTCATATTCCCACGATGTGTTTTCTCGATGGCTATGAGCCGTCAACCAGTTGTATGGTCTGTATCGTTAAGGTGGAAGGTCTGGCGAATTTTGTACCGGCCTGTGCCACAATTGCTCAGGAGGGGATGATTGTCCATAGCAGCTCGGAGCAGATTGACCGGGCCAGAAAAGCGGCACTTGAATTGTTATTGAGTGACCATCTGGGCGATTGTCTCGGTCCATGTGATGTCACCTGTCCAGCACACATGAATATTCCCTTGATGATTCGGCAGATTGCCTCCGGTGATTTGCACAGGGCGATAGCGACTGTGAAAAAGGATATTGCCTTGCCTGCCGTTCTGGGGCGAATTTGCCCGGCGCCTTGTGAAAAAGCGTGCAGGCGGGCCGATTACGACCAGGCGGTATCGATTTGTTTGTTGAAACGACATGTGGCCGATATCGATTTGCAGTCCACGAAGCCTTATATGCCCTCCTGTAAACCGAAAAGGTCCGGGCGTGTGGCTGTTGTAGGTGCCGGGCCGGCCGGTTTGGCTGCTGCGTATTATTTATCTCGGGAAGGATTCGGCTGCACTATTTTCGACGACCATGAAAAACCGGGAGGGATGTTACAGTATGCAGTAACGGAGACGGAATTGCCCAGAGATATACTTGACGCCGAGATTGCCCTGATTGAAAAACTCGGTGTTGAATTCCGGTGCCGAACAAAGGTGGGTGAATCTGTGTCACTTGATGATTTACGCAAAGATTTTGACGCTGTCTTTATAGCGGTTGGTCGGCTCGAAGAGGGACAAGTTGATTTAACGGATATTCAGACAAAGGCGGATGCCGTTGTAATCGACAATCGGACTTATCAGACAAATCTACCGGGGGTTTTTGCCGGAGGTGACGCCGTTCGCAAACGAAAGTTAACTGTCAGGGCGGTCGCCGATGGTAAGGAGGCTGCCGAATCTATAAGCCAGTATTTGAGCGATAAACCGGTAACAGGTCCGGTCAGACCGTTCAACACTCGAATTGGCAAACTTTCCGCCGAGGAGGCGAAGAAATTTGTTCCCGGCCATAGCGATACCCCGCGAACGAATCCCTCACGAGAGGATGGAAGTTTCACAGATAAGGAGGCGCTTGAAGAAGCCGCCCGTTGTTTGCATTGTGATTGTCGAAAGCCTGAAAGCTGCAAATTGAGAAGGTACTCCCATGACTATAATGCCAAAGCCGGCCAATATAAAGGTGAGCGTCGTTCGTTCGTTCAGTTTTCCGAACATCCGGAGATTATTTTCGAGCCGGGTAAGTGCATTAATTGTGGTCTTTGTATCCAGATTGTAGCGAAAGCCGACGAGAAACTTGGCTTAACGTTTGTAGGCAGAGGTTTTGATGTAAAAGTCGCGGTACCTTTCGATAAGTCGTTTACTGAGGCTATAAAACAGACAAAAACCGCCGAAAAGTGCATAAATGCCTGCCCTACGGGGGCGCTGGCTTTCAAGCAGGCGGGTGAATAATCGTGAATTTGATATTTTACCGAACTTATGGATGTTCATGCGAGTATAAAAGACCAATATGCGCCAGGTTTCTATAGTGAAGGGTGGAATAATTGTCTTATAAAAATTGGATTTATTGTAACACTGCGTATAAAATTGACCTTCATAGCAGGAATTTGAGCAGTTAACTTTTTGCGAGTTCATAATTATTTTGGAGAGTTATGATGAGGCCTAAAGAAAGATTCAAAACTTCTGTAATGTCGTTATTTTCCTTTGCGTTTTTTATGAGTATTGTTTATTCCGGCACAGCCGCAGCGGCGGATTGGCCCCACTGGCGCGGGCCGGATTATAACGGGATATCGAAAGAAACCGGCTGGAATGCAACATTCCCGGAAGGCGGACCGAAAATCCTCTGGGAAAAGTCGATTGGAACCGGATTTTCTTCGATAACGGTAAGCGACGGCAAAGCATATACAATGGGCAACATCGACAATCAGGACATCCTTTATTGTTTTGATGCCGCGACGGGTAATGAAATATGGAAGACACCATACCCATGCCCGTTGTTGAATAAGAATCACGAAGGAGGACCGTGCGCCACGCCGACAATAGATGGTGACGCCGTTTATACTTTCAGCAAGGATGGTGACGTTGTGCGTTTCAAAACGGCAAACGGTGATATCGTCTGGCACAAGAATCTCAACAAAGAATGTGGTTTTAAGCACCCGACCTGGCACTTCTCCGGCTCGCCTCTGGTTGTGGGAGACCTTGTGATACTCAACGCTGGCACGAGCGGCGTGGCCCTCAATAAAGCCGATGGCAGTATCGCCTGGCAGAGCGATAAAGGCGTCTCGGGATACGCAACCGGAGTTCCTTTCACGCTCTACGGTCAGAATTTGATAGCTATGATGGTCTCCAGGGAAATGGTTGCTTTGAATCCGGCCACCGGTGATGTAATCTGGCGGTTTCCCTGGAAGACGAGCTATGACATCAACGCTGCGGAGCCTCTTATATCGGGTGATACAATTTTCATTACGTCCGGATACAATCACGGCTGTGCACTTTTGAGGATCAGCGGAAACAATGTCACTGAACTCTGGCAGAATAAAAATATGAGCAATCAAATAAACAGCTCCGTTCTCTGGGAGGGATTTCTGTATGGTTTCAGCGGCCAGGTAGGAGGCAGTGGCAAACTGACGTGTATGGAATTTAAATCCGGTCAGGTCAAATGGTCCCAGGGCGGAATGGGGACCGGCTCGCTCATGTTGGCCGACGGCAAGCTGATTATCCTCAGCGAAGCCGGCAAGCTGGTCATTGCCGAGGCCTCGCCGGACAAGTATAAGGAAATCTCCTCGGCACAGGTTCTCTCGGGCAAATGCTGGACGGTGCCGGTTCTGGCGAACGGCAGAATCTATGCCCGGAATGCCGCGGGACGGCTGGTCTGCGTCGATGTCAGCGGCAAAAACTGAACTAAGTTTTAAAATAAATTTGTTAATTTTTTGCATATGTTGAGGATAATGAGCATGTCAAAAATAATAAGCAAGTCTCTTTCTATTATATTATTCGGATTAACAATTATTTTATTTCGTTCGGGTATAGTTACTGCCGCGGATTGGCCGCAGTTTCGCGGACCTGATCGCGACGGCGTTTGTTCCGAGACCGGCCTGCTTCAAAGCTGGCCCCAAGGCGGCCCGAAACTGTTGTGGGAAATGACCGGTCTTGGCACCGGATATTCCAGCGTCGCTATAGCTGGCGGAAAACTTTACACAATGGGTGACATTGAAATCAATTCGGAAAAAGCCCAGTGTGTCATTGCCGTTAATCTCAATACTCACAGGAAGCTGTGGGCCAAAAAAATCGGCCCGCCGCACGATGACGGTCCCCGTAGTGTACCGACCGTCGATGGTAATCTGATCTTTGCCATCGGTACTTCAGGTGACATCGTTTCTCTGAACGCCGAGACCGGCGATATCCTGTGGAGTAAGAATTTCCAGAAGGACCTGGGCGGCGGAGACAATCCGCAATGGAAATTCAGTGAATCGCCGCTTGTCGATGGTGACAAGCTCGTATGCACTCCCGGGGGACATAAGGCCGTGATGACGGCATTGAATAAAAAGACGGGAGATGTCATCTGGACGTGCTCTATGCCCGACATTGGGCCGAAGGGCAAGGAAGATTCCGGATATTCATCGATTGTCATCAGTCACGGTGCCGGCGTAAAGCAGTACGTGCAACTGACCAACGAGGGGCTGATCGGTATCGCCGCTGCGGACGGCAAATTTCTCTGGGGCTACAACAAGATAGCGAATCGTGTGGCTAATATCCCCACGCCGATTGTGGACGGCGATTATGTTTTCACATCGACGGCCTACCAGACCGGTTCGGCACTTCTCAAACTCGTCCCCGACGGCGACGGTGTCAAAGCCGAGGAAGTCTATTGGCTTGACAAGGACAAATTTCAGAATCATCACGGCGGATTCGTGAAAGTCGGCGACTACATATACGGCGGGCACAATCACAATAAAGGCGAGCCTACCTGCCTCGATATGCGAACCGGCAAGGTAATGTGGCACGCGGACCAGCCCGGCGGCGGCTCGGCGGCCGTCCTGTATGCCGACGGGAATTTGATCTTCCGTTACCAGGATGACGTGGTAGCCCTGATTGGGGCCGATCCGCAGAAATACAATCTCAAAGGCACCTTCAAAATGCCGAAAAGAGACGGTATGACCGGCGAGGGCTGGGCTTACCCGGTTATCTCCGACGGCAGGCTCTACCTGCGTCATGCAGATGTGCTCATGGTCTATGACGTCAAAGCCCCATAGAAACACCCCCTTCCAACCCCCGGACAAGTCCGGGGGCTAACCGAAAAATTGGGTTTGTTTTTTCGCCGGTAAAATCCCCGCTTTTTGTCGTATTATATTATTATCAAAGAGCTTACGCCAATTTGGGCTTGTTCCAAATTGGCTTTGTTTTCAATTTTTTTACCCCTCCAAGGGTGGCAGCATCATCCCGAAGGGATGGGGATGGTCAATATTATTTTATCAAATTGTTTAGCTTGTGTCATAGGTGCTTGTGCCATAGGTACCGTGGGCGTTGTAGCCACGGGCGACCCAGGGCAATGCCCTGGGCTAACAGATTTTTATTCCCCCATTTTTTACTTCGTTATTCAGTATTCAGCATTCAGTATTCAGTATTCGATATTCATAATTATATTCGTTACACATTTTACCCAAAAACCGCCATAATACAACCAAAATCCCCATTTTTTAGCTAAAAATCTTCTTTATACGGCAATATCTAATCCGACATTTTATTCCTCTGTTTCGGATTTTCGCAACAGTTCGACGATTTCTATTTGGCCTTTTTGCTTGGCCCAATCCAGTGCGGTTCGACCCCGGCTGTCTTTCACGGTCACATCCGCGCTGTTTGCCAACAGAATCTCCACTACATCCTTGTGCCCACTCATAGCGACCCGATGGAGTGGAGTCATGTTGTTTTGCGCCTTTGCATTCACATCAGCTCCTTTGGCAATTAGAAGTTCAGCAACATCTCGGTGACTCGTACTATGCAAGGGTGTATTGCCCCTCTTATCTTTTACATTGACATCGGCACCTTTAGATATCAGAAGTTCAATAAGTTTTACAGAATCTGCCTGTGCTGCCTGATGGAGTAAACTTCGGCCATAGGTATCTGTAACACTAATATCTGCGCCTTTATCTATAAGAAATTTCGCCACTTCCGTGTGGCCGGCACAAGCGGCCCAGAATAACGCAGTCCATCCGGCTTCGTCTTTTTTATCAATCTCGATTCCCTTTTCAATCAATTCTTTGACACGGTCTAAATTACCCATAAACGCGGCCATATGTAAACTGGAAGTATCAACTCCTTTGGATATGAATAATTCGACCATATCTATACTTCCCTGCAAGGCGGCATAGTGCAATGCTGTCATATCATCTATTAATACTTTGACGTCGAATTTAGCACCCTTGTCAACCAGAAGTTTGACTATGTCCAAATTTTCCATCCAGACAGCATAGTAAATAGGTGTGTAGTCTTTCTCCGGTGTAATATTAACATCGGCGCCATTATTTACCAAAAGCCTAACCATATCTTTATCAATATTAAACATAGCATAATACAAAGGCGTATAGTTGTATTTATCTTTTGCGTTCACATCGGCACCTTGTTTGATAAGCAGCTCGGCAATATCTTTGTGGTTGTTACTGACTGCTATATGAAAGGACGTCTGACCATTCTCGTCTTTTGCGTTAACGTCCATACCTTCTTCGAGAAAAGCTTTGACTTTTTCTAAGTCTCCCAATTGTGCAGCTGCATGAATGGAAGAGATATTGGTGACCTTAGCCAGAAGTTCTACAATCTCCTTGTGGTTTTCTCTCATAGCAATATCAAGTGCTGTTTGGTCTTTATTGTTTTTAGCATTAACATCAGCGCCTCTGGCTATAAGAAGTTGGATTATTTCCATGTGATCATTCTGGGCTGCATAGTATAAGGGCGTGAAAAAATCAGAAGATCTTGCATCAACATCGGCTCCTTTGTCTAAAAGAAGTTCTGCTACATCTTTGTATCCACTTATAGCTGCATACTGAAGGGCTGTTTTATTAATTGAATCGTCCAGGCTGTCAACTCCAACTCCCTTATCAAGAAGAGAGCTAACTAAGTTAACGTCGCCGATAGCAGCTGCTTCCTGAAGTGATAAGATTGGTTCAGACAAATCAGTAAGTGTATCCCGGCTCTCAAGCACATACTTCAGGGTACTGTCTTCCGCAGGATTATCAAAAGATGCAGGATCCAGGATAGGATTGGGCACCGTCTTTCCGACACCAACCAGACCTATTGGATGTCGTCCACCTTCGAAGTAGTTTTCTACCGCAAAACGTAATGATGGCACCATACTGGCTGGATCAAGAATTGCTAACGCGACAATATATTCGCCGGATTCCACAGTTTGTGGCACTCGGAACGTTCCATCTACCTGATAGTCTTGTGGCTTCAGATCATAAGTTTTGGTTGTCTTGTTCCATTTGTCCCCCGGTAGCCACCGGCATATGTCTATATCCTTGAACGTCTCCCGCCAAACTGGAATTCTGGTTTTAGGATCAAGTAAACTTATTTCGACTGGCCAGTTATAATAGGATGGTGCGGAGCCAACATTTCTGACTACAAAGGATACGGTGAAGGATTTATCGGGGGAAATCTTAGCTGGATAACAGACTTCATCGAGAATGAACCGGAAACCAAAGGCCTTCTGTACCTTCTGAGCCCCGGCGCGTACTTTTGGGTCTTTCTGGTCATAATCTGCCACCCAGCCCAGTTCGGTACAATGGAGCCAGCGAATTGTGTAGAGAAGCCAATCCAAGTGATTTGGGTCTCGCAGAGTATCGTCCGGACTTTTCCCCGGTTGTTGTTCATATTGTCCCCAATTATATGCACACTCTCCGCCAATAGGACATATCTGCCATCGATGCTTCTTGTCATTGAGTTCGGCAATTCCCCCTCCGTATGCTTCTACCTCCTGAATATGTGCCCATGAGTCCCAGTGTACGCCAAATTCATAATCTGCGAATTGCCACGGACGACGTACAGTGACCAATTTGTTCTTGAAAGCTTTGGTGAAAGCCAGGCCCAATAGCTCCTCCATTCCGTTAAGTTCTGAAAAAGAAGGATGATGATGCTCCCCCCAGTATCCGACAATACCCATTTCAACGAAAGCCACTCTGGGATCGTTATCCCACAGCTGACCTAATCGCCTGACAAGGCGAACTACCCGTTGCCTGAACTGTTCGCTGCTATAATCTCCGGTTCTCATGTCCGCGGGCCAGTATTCGTTGCCTTCTTTTTCATCCCAGTCGAGGTAAACACGCGGAATAACTTTTATGTTATGATTCTCTGCATCCTTCCAGTATTGATCGCAGAATGTTTTTATTTTATCAATCCCGTCATTTTCATCATTCTCGATCGAATTCCAGCGGATATAGCTGTGCCATAGTGTCCCATACTCGTGGTCGAACACCTCCCTGCGAGCCCTAAAACCCTTGAGTGGATTGCGAAGGGCACGTGAATATTCCTTAGGTTTAACCGTCACGATTGTCGGTTCTTCTGAAGTGATTGAATTAGTCAGCGATCTTTCGCACCCAATGTCGATGAAAATTAACAAAAAAGCCATCAAAATAATTTTGAAAGTAGAACAAATCTTAATTTGTTTTTTCATATTTACCGCCCCTTCAATGCCACGATATTAAATCAACTGGGTAAATTGAAACAAATGTTGTGTAGGAGTATTATAAACTTTGTGAATATGCGAGGCAAGGGTCGTTCAATCAATTGTTTGAAAAGGTTTTTATAACGTCTCAACTGTTGCCTCCTATGTAATGACATTTTTTAATAGATCCTTCGGCAAGCTCAGGATGACTAAAAAGATTGCGGAATTGATTTGTGTTGGTGTTTTATTTGCTCCAGTCGAGTATGATTTTGCCGGAATTGCCGGAGCGCATGGTCTCGAAGGCCTTTTGAGATTCCGTATAATGAAAGTGGTGTGTAATAATCGGCCGGATATCAAGGCCGCACTAAATCATAATTATCACTTTTTACCACGTCTCATACCGGCATTTTCAAGATGAAGCTTGCAGACAAGGCGGCCGAGCGATATAATTTTGGCTGTCAGGCAGTAAAAAACAATACAAACCAGGCGAAAAGGAGGATATAGAATGTCCGCGAAATTTCGACAGTCGGTGGTTTTAAAAAAGTTCAGTCCAGTGTTATTTTCAGTAGTTGTTTTTATTTCAATATGTTTTTTGGCAAGTTTTGCCCGGGCGAACGAAGGCACAAATCGTGAAGCAGAAAAAACTCGTGTGCCGGATATAACTCGTATCCTTCGCGACCTGGAATACGTTCCCGGCGGCCATGAACGGCAGAAGCTGGATTTGTATCTTCCGCCGCAGGGTAAAGATGCGGCGGCTTTGCCGCTGATTGTCTGGGTCCACGGCGGGGCATGGCTGGGAGGCAATAAGAATAGTTGTCCTGCAGCCCAATTTTTGAAGGATGGTTTCGCCGCGGCGAGTATCAATTACCGCCTGAGTCAACATGCAATCTTTCCGGCACAAATCGAGGACTGCAAGGCCGCCATCAGGTTCCTGCGTGCCAATGCCGGGCAATACAATATCGACCCGAACCGCATCGGCGTATGGGGTGCCTCTGCCGGGGGACATCTTGTCGCGCTGTTAGGGACGACCGGCGATGTCAACGATTTCGACAAAGGGCTGAACCTGCAGGTTTCCAGCAAGGTACATGCGGTGTGCGATTTTTTCGGGCCGACGGACTTAACGAAAATGAGCGATTTCGAGAGTATTATGGACCATGATGCTCCGGATGCACCCGAGGCTAAATTAATCGGCGGGCCGGTGCAGGAAAATAAAGAGGCGTGCAAAAGGGCAAATCCCATAACTTATATCAGCAGGGACGACCCGCCGTTTTTGATTTGTCACGGTGACAAAGATAATCTGGTTCCTATCAATCAGAGCGTTCTTCTGAATGAAGCCTTGAAAAAGGCCGGTGTCGAAGTAACTTTCCATACCGTCGAGGGAGGCGGGCATGGGTTCAGGGATCCGGAAGTCGATAAGATGGTCCTCGAATTTTTCACCAAACACCTGAAGGAAGCCGGAAAAAAGCCGTCTAAGTGAGCATCTGCCTGCGGTTTGTATTGTTTATCGCACTTGTAGTCGCCCGGCGATTTTCCCGAATTCGAATATTCATTCCGGAATTGCAAACGGAACTTGCATAAAAGTCGCTGAGTGGATATTATGAGCCTTTTAGTGACTGGAATCGACAGTAGAATGTGGAGTGGATAATGGCGCATACATTCATAAATACGATTGAGCCTGGACAGACTATCGATGATGTTTATATGGTCAGGGACCCGATTCTTCGGAGCACAACGCGAGGTGATTTATATATCGCGATGTATCTTCTGGACCGGACGGGGCAGTTGAACGGGCGGATGTGGCATGCGACGGAGTCGATTTACAAGGCCCTTCCGAAACCGGGTTTTGTCCGTGTGCAGGGACGGAGCGAGCTTTATCAGAACAACCTGCAGATTATCATCAATAATATCAGCGTGGTCGAAGCCGACAAGGTGAACATCGATGATTTTCTCGCCCGAACGAAAAAAGACGTCGGGCAGATGTTCGAAGAAGTCACGAAAATGGTCGGTCGGATAAAAAATCCGCACCTTCAGGCAATCGTGAAAGAATTTCTGGCGGACAAGGAGCTGATGGAAGAATTCCGTAATGCTCCCGGCGGGATGAAGCTGCACCATGATTATATCGGCGGACTTTTGGAGCATGTTCACAATATGCTGCGGGTTGCCGTTGCGATTTTGCCTTTGTATCCGAATGTGCAGGCGGATTTGGTTCTGGCCGGGATATTTCTCCACGACATCGGCAAGACCGAGGAGCTTACGTACGATATGGCGTTTACATATACCGACTCCGGCCAGCTAATCGGCCATATTGTCAAAAGCATCCTCATGGTCAATCAAAAGGTCGATGCTCTGAGAGCGGGGGGGACACAAATCGAGCAGGAAATCGTGGATTCTCTCGGGCATATTATTCTCTCGCATCACGGCGAATACGAGTTCGGCTCGCCGAAGCTGCCGGCTATGCCCGAGGCCTTTATGGTCTATTATATCGACGACCTGGACGCCAAGCTGAACATGGTGGAATCGGCGATTGACGAGGAGGCCGGTGACGCGAACTGGACCGCATGGAAAAATGCCCTGCAGACCCGGCTCTATAGAAAGCGCATGGAATAAAATCCATCTCTGGGTCGAGAATCAGTTGTTTGGGATATGCGAATCAGATATTCTGTGTTGAATCGCGTTCCATGACGATGCCGGAGAATCGCCATATTTTCATGAACCTTTCGTACGGCATCAGCTCTACACCCGTGACGGGATCCGCAACGGCGACGGCGTTGTCCAGAACTTCGAGCACGACGAGGCAATGGTCAACGAGGAATGCATCTCTTACCACCGCTAATGTCACGCCGGCTTTTTTAAGCTGTTCGATTGAATCAAAGCGGCGATATTGACATTTTAGTCCATCGGCGGAATAACGATTTTGAAGCGCCGAACATAGCATGGTCGGCAGAGTGCCCGCGACCGGACTCGTATGGGACAGGATTGCAAGTTCTCCCTCCCTGGCGGATAAGCCTAACTTTCCGAGGGCCGTAACCGCCGCCGCCGGGCCGCAGGTGTATTTTGTTGTCTGACGGCAAATGCCGTCTTTGTCGAACCTTGTTGTCAGATTCGACAGGCGGTTTTTTATCAGGGCCGGAACAAGAAAAGGCAGAACCGAGGACCAGGTGACAAATCCGATCATGAGAATGCAGACAACAACTTTCTCCCACTTGCGGGGCAGACGCGGCACCAGGACAGTTAGCCCCATGGAAACCGAAAGGGATAAAACAACGTATCTGAACCGGCCGGCTGTAATCCAGGAAAAGGGGCGGATAAAATAGAAATCGTTGTAAAATCTGGCCAGGACCAGAATGGTAATAAGCAGGCAGGGTAAGAAATAGCCTAACGTCCAGTAAGGTTTTCGAAAATTAGAAAAGATCCTGCCGAGCAGGATGCTCAACGCAATAATAAGAACCACACAGATGGTTTCAATCCACGGATTCATTTTCTACCCTCTTATGGCATCTCCCTGTCCCTCAAAAGACATCTTATCAAATTGAGATGGTCGAATCAAGCAAATTCTTATATAACCCTGCATGAATTCCGTTCGAATCCGGTCTCACGAATGGTAGCGGACATGTCTGATTGCCTGGAGCCTGTATCATAAGTGACGGGCTTACAGAGGATTATATCCGATATATTTGCATCGTTTTAGGTCCGTATTTCCTACAGCTTATTTTCGAAGGATTGCTTTGAGTGGTATTACCGACCTGATGAGCGATGTTATGCGGTTTTTTTGTTAACTTTTATGCAAGTAACGTTGAGCCGGTGCATACATATGCCGATAAAACATAGAATCAATTGTTGATAAATAAGGTTGCGTAATAATAATATTGGACTTAATATGTCTATTTTAAGGATTTTCCGGATGCTGTTGTATTGCACAGATAATACTCTGGGGCATTAATAAAGGGAGATATGTAATGAATTTGATAAGGTTAACGAAAGTAGCAGTTTTAACACTAATTATGATTAGTCTGAGCGGTTGTTTCTCTTCCAATCCGAAAGATATAGTTGCATTTTCGAAACCATACGAGGTCGATGTTACTTCTGATAAATATGTTTTACAACCGCCGGATGAGATTGTTGTCTATTGTGCGAAAGTACCGGAAATACACGATCAGAAGCAAAAAATTCGTCCCGACGGCAAAGTAAGCTTTGAAGGTATAGGTGAGCTTGTAGCGGCGGGCAAAACTCCACAAGAGCTTGCGAATGATCTGCGGATGAAGGTGCTGGACCTTTATAAATCTGAACATGTCGTCGAGAAGGCCATCGACCTGAGGATTTTCTCGTACCAAAGTAAGGTATATTACGTATTTGGACAGGTTTATGAACCCGGCCCTCGGATTTATACCGGTCGTGATTCGGTCTTAACTGCTCTGGCCCTTGCACAGCCAAATCCGATGGCCTGGATCGAGCGCATCCAGGTAATCAGACCGTCGGACAATCAAAATATGAAGCCAAAAATATTCGAATTGAACTTAGACCGTCTGATGGCTCATGGTGATACGAGTAAAAATGTTCTTTTGCAGGAAGGTGACATAATTTATGTACCTCCGACTATTTTGGGATGGATGGCGTTGAAGATAGAAGAGGCAATACGGCCGATTGCAAGAGCTTTCTCCGGGATTTATACTGTCAGGCGCGGCATTGATGATCGCGGTTACTATAGATAAGCTTTTGCCGGATACCGGAAGGTATGGTCGGGGAAGATATGATAATCGATATTGTACGGGGATGTATCCATGTCCGGACGTAAAAAACTCGCATCGATTCACATTACCGGCACGGCCTGGTTTATTTTGTGTGTTGGTTATGTTGGAGTTATTGCGCTGCGGCAGGCCGGTGTTAAGTGGTGGATTCTGTTTTCCCTCACAGGGCATGGAATATTAATCGCTTTTATGTTGATTAGCCTGTACCTTTTTGCAATTTTCAGGGGGATCAGCAGTAGCCAGAAACTTAAAGTTGAGCACCCGCTGACCTGCACAACGCAATACGCATTATTTTATGTCGCAACACCATTTTTAGGAGCCGTAGCCGGTTACCTTGGAATGTTGGGTGTCGATACGGTTGGTCGGTTGTTGCTTGGAATCGCACTTGGAACCCTGGCGACTACATTTCTGGTCTGGGTTATCGTTGACCCTTTTATCGGATTGCTTGAGATGTTCCTGCCTGATAGTCGAAGGCATCGTAGCCTGCGACTGGCCCGGGTGAAAGCCGAGCGTGAGCAGAAACAAAGAGATAGCCAGCGTCTTTTAGCTGAGATATCAGAAAGGGAAAGTTCTGAACGGCGGCAGTGGCAGGAATTAATGAAGCCACAGGCTGAAAAACTTGCAGCATTATTGGTGGTAGATGGAAGTGACTACAAGCAGGCCGGGCACGAAGCGGCGGGAATAGGCGCCGGCGCATGGCAAATCGGGGGACTCAATTGTATGCGTGAGCTTCGCGATATGGCGATGGCTTTATGCAGAGATAAGTATAAAGAAAAAGATATCGTCGATTACATTGCTTTTTGGTGGGATGGTATAGGAAGCTGGCGAAGCCCCTCCATCGGTTAAATTCGAAGTGTTACTTCGTCGAACGCAGACGGGAACCTTACATACAAATCATATTTGTTCAGCATTCCCGATATAAACACAACTACATATAAAATAGCGCTGTGCTCTTATATTCTTAAGCAGAGTTTTTTAGAGTGTACGCCGTCTGCGCAGCCAACCCACGAGTCCGGCGCCTAAACCACCCAGCAGGATAGCACCCGGAGCCGGTATAGTAGGGGTCAGAACCACCATATACTCATTGGCGTTCCCGATCATCGGGACATTTATCTCGGGACTGCTTGCCGGAAAGATGCTGATTGCAAAGTTGCCGTACTCCAGCGGAACCGCTTCACTGCCCCAGCTCCAGTCCATATCCCAATATCCGGCACCGCCTCCCATGGATGCGGCGCCGCCCGGAATCTCAGGCGTACCGGTACCGGAAAGGTACGCGCCCATGTCTGTTTCACTTGCAATATTAGTGGCCCAGTTTACTAATCCCGACATCGGGACGCCGGCCGGATTGGTTGACTGAGGTGTTGACTCTGTTGATCCGGGATGGTTGCGAAGCGACCACTTGTAGGTACCGCCATCCTGATAGAGGTTCAGGCTGTATTGATACCAGTCGGGAGTATCCGGAGTCCATGTAGGCCAGGCGTCGTTGTTCGATATGACCTGAGATGTCCAGACAGGACCCGAGCCGGGATCATTTCCGAACCATGCTGTGGCGCCATTCTTCGCATAGATATCATAGCCGCTGATACTGTCTCCGATACTTAAATCAGCTTCATCGACCATATTTAGAATACCGGTGTATCCGGTGCCGTCGAATGTCAATGTGCCTTGAAACCACATGGTAGAAGAAGCAGTAGTATTTGCATGTATGTTATTTACAGCCAGAAGCATTACTATTAACAGAGAGCACATTAAGTGTATTTTTTTCATGATTGGTAAACTCCTTTTTAAATCTCTTTTTGTGACTTTATTTCAGCTTTGTTGATTAAATTGAAAAAGTTTAATAACGATGCTTAAGATGTTTTTCCTTTTCTCTTCCTTATAGAATGATAGATATCTTTAGTTGATACTGTTTCCAACAAATAAAATTTTTTTTGTAATCACTTTATACAAAAGCTCCACGTCCGAAATATTTTTCATTTGAGCAGAATGAGCCTGTATTTTCGTATCGGATGTTTGACTGGTGATTACCTTTGGCAGTGCCGACGATAAAAATTGTTATCCACCGGAAATGACGATAGCTTTTATCAATTGCCGGTTATTTAAAAAAATTCCTATTCTGATTCAACCCAATATAATTAAATCAGGATAGGAATTTAGCGCTCTGGTCATTTGAATCCACAGACTTTATCCACGGACCATCTATGTTACGACCTAAACGTACTTCCCAGTTCGTGCAACAATCAATGCTTCTGCCGCCATTTAATAAAAATGACTGAACTGGGTATTATATTTTGGAATACTTTCCTGTTTACAGCGCCCGTCGTCTGCGAAGCCAGCCAACAAGACCCGCACCGAGACTGCCCAGCAGGATAGCGCCGGGAGCAGGAACATAATCGACCGTGAGCTTGGAGCTTCTCAATGTCACACTCCAAAGATCCGAACCCAGTGAGTCGATGTCCATCAATATATTCAGTGTGCCGTCCGCCAGTGCCGCTAACGCCGTCGGTCCGAGA
>Ga0315549_1001159_pt1 | contig 28154 bp, 49 predicted proteins | sample SalMarSW160200MG_FD_203101 | JGI IMG/M metagenome (GOLD analysis project Ga0315549, IMG submission 203101) | Salt marsh sediment microbial communities from the Plum Island Ecosystem LTER, Massachusetts, United States - Salt Marsh Sediment SW1601-200 ... | reverse complement strand
GTCTAGGGCCAAATGCTTTTAGAGATTTTGCCCCCCCTCCCCCTCAGTTAATTTATAGCTTGCTCAAGCGGATGGAGTGAATAATGCAGATAAGTATCAGGCTTTACCTTTTGGATTTGCTTTTCAATCCCCACCGCACGTCCCCAGTCCGCTTTATAATTTTCTTTAATGTCTTGCCACTCTTCGGTCGCCATACCAGGACAGATTAAGCAGGATGTCCGTGGCGGCATCGGGAGCCCCGCTTTGGCGATGAGGTATATGCATCGGTCTTTATTTAATTTCTTTTCCAGCAATGGGTAGACGCTCCGGTTCCACTTCACTGCATCTTTTTGTCTTCGGCGTTCTTCATCTTGAGATATCCCGAGCCATGTGATGCACTTCTCGACACCTTGTTCTCTGAGCCAGCGCCGGATTACTTTCGTCTTCCAGACACCATTGCACATCGTCCTGTATCTGACAGTGCTGCCATCTGTACGTTTCTCGTAGGCTGGTATCAGGAGACATCCGTTGTAGAAAAGCGCGTTATCCGCATAGTCGATGGTCTTGATGATTTGCAGTTCGACATCGATATCCCTGAGCCGGGGGATGAGCGTGCTATAAACATAGTCCCATGTGCTCCTGCGCTCGTATCCCGTATCGACGATGACCGAATAGTCCGGCTTGGGGAGCTCACCAGTTAATATCAATGCCGCTATCGCTGTGCTCTGGATACCGCCGCCGCATGACCAGACGATGCTGGCCGGCAGGTCTTCGAATCTCTGATTGCGTTTTTCGTTCTTGTCGGCGTTCGAGCAAGAATAGCCGCAATAGTCATTTCGATTGCTTTTCGTCGGTACGCCGCATCTCAGGCAATATTTGCTCATGTTCTCGGATTCCCGAATGCCCCGTCCTCTTTAGCCGTCTTGATGTCGTGACAATCCTTGCAGGAGGACTGCCAGTTGCGTTCATCCCAGAAGAGGTCGTAATCCCCGCGGTGCGGCTCGATATGGTCAACGAGGGTGGCCGCCTTGGTGATCGGCGGGTTCTTCTTCAAGCAGATTTCACAGAGCGGATGCTCGGCGAGGTAGAGCTTGCTGGCTCGCTGCCATCGGTAGTTATAGCCGCGCTGTGTGCTGGTGCCCCGCTCATGGTCGTACTGCCGGCGGGTCTGCTCGAGATGGGCCGGGCAGTAGCCGCTTTTGTCGGCGGTGAGATTCGGGCAGCCGGGATATCGGCAGGGTCGCTGTGGTTTAAGGGACATAATCAATCCTCTTATATTTCCACCAGTAAGGGCAGTTCGACTTGTCGATGAGGCATTTCCCGCAGTTGCCCGGCTCAGGGCAGATATCAGGCGGCGGTGTCTGTTTGAGACATGGCATTGATAGCGCATTCGGGGTGCGCTCTTCTGAGATGGATGACCTGTCCATGCCTCACCTGAACAAAGACATAATAATGCCCGGGCTTGATAGGCTCCGGGCAGAATTCGCACTTGAGCTTGGCCTGAGCGATTCTTGTTTTAGGTTTGACTTTTGGGCTCCATGGACATCTCTTAGATACAAAAGATTTCTCAGGGAATAATTGGTAGCGGGTGCTGGAGTCGAACCAACTCCCCCGGCTTATGGGGCCGGTGACTTAACCGCTTGTCCTACCCGACATACCGCTATGGTTCTGGGGCTGGCTATAAATGGGAGCCACTTAGCTGATACCCCTCTGTGGTGAGTTTTAGTTCCTCACACGCGTTTCAGCACCCCACCAAAATAAAAAGCCCCGGAGGTCCCGGGGCGCAGTTTTGACGCTATACCCTATATTTAGCACATTATGTGTAATTTGTCAAGTCTTTGACGGCAAATGCGATATTCTTACTCTCCGATGACCTTTCCATTGGCGATAGGTGATACCGACCCTGCCTTTGTTTTTCTTCCGACAGTTCTGGTATTCCGGGCAATCTATGCAATGGAGCCAGCGGGGGCATGTTCCGCTGGCGATGTAAGAGACGGCGGAGCGGAGGCGACGCTGCAACTCACTTTTTTCTATGCCGACATGGCCGGTAATAACATCGAGGATTTCATCTTCAGAGAGGCCAAGCCAGTCGCGGCAGTAGAATTCTTCGACGAGATATCTATCGAGGCCGGTCCGGGCGAGGCGGCGGTCGATTTCCGCGGCGACCTGGCAGGCGGCTTCATAGTAAGCCCTCGAAGCAATGCCGGCGCGTTTACCTTCGACATAGCCGCCGGTGGGCTCGGCGGGATAGACACCTTCACGCATCTCGGAGAGCCAGTCGAGAAGGAAATCGATATCGACCGCATCATAGCGGATGGCGCCGGGGGCCACCCAGATGAGCTCGCCTTTGTCATAGTAGCGGAGCATTTAAGGGAATCTCCATTGCTTTTTTTACCGCCTTAGCTAACGCCTTGGCCATAGGGAAGGCTACAGCATTGCCGATAACCGATTGCTTTGCTCTGACTGTGAAAGGGGCATCATCCAAGAAATTCTCTGGCAGTCCCTGTAACCGTAATCCATCTCGCACCGTCCGATTCGTGGGACCTACCTTGAGATGAAGATTATGGCTGTCTTTGACGTGGGTGATTTTCGTTGGATAGCCACACGCCAAGACACGAGGTGCCCACTCCGGAGATTCGAAGATGGCAATGTCATAGGTGAGATGGGTGCCATTCTTTGTCCCGAAAGATAGGCGATGCACGCGGTTCTGTGGGAAACCGAGCCATCTGTTATTAAGCAACGTGCCTTGTACGTGGTAGCCAGCAACTACAGGTAATGGCGCCATCTTTATATTCTCCATCACGAACCACTCCGGTTGCGCCTCGCTAATGACACGCTCGAACTCAGGTATTAGATTCCCCCATTTCATTTTTTTATTCTTGTGTACATGTCGAAGCTCACTAAACTCTTGGCAGGGAGGCCCACCGATTACCCCCTCGAATACTCCAGAAGGTGGGTGGAAGTTCTTGATATCGCCGCCCCAGAGCTTGTCAGGTCCTCGCACTACGCAGTACCCCTCTTCCTCAAAGCCTTTATCCAGAATGCCGATACCAGGGAAAATGCTGAGTATTAAATTCTTCATATCGTGCGCAGGATACCCCTACCGTGAGGTCGGGGAGGAATGCGCCTCCTCCTCTTTGAGGTCAAATACCAGCCCGACATGATTGAATCCAGGTAGGATTCTCTCATACTTCTTCCCATCAGACGTGGTAAAATCATTAAGTAAGAATCCAAATTGAACCATTTCGCCATTAGCCTTTAAACGCCGTCCAATATATTGATGCTGGACTATCAACCAGCCAGTAAGACCTAATTCCTCCCTGCGTGCGATGCTAAGGTCAATATTAGAAATTTCAACAGCCATTCCAGTTATTTTGACCTCATACGGATGCTTCCACATGCCTTGAACAGTTACAACATCACCAATCTTTGCTATGGAATTTGGTGCATAGCGAATGGCTAAATCTCGCACAACCTTATCGAATATATTTCGTTCTATCATAGCTACTCCTTTCGGCTTTCGCCTGATGTATGATACTCCGAGCGTTAACTCGTGAGAGGTTCATTTTAAGCCTCCTCAGCTAGCTCTTCGAGCCTCCTCATGGCATAGTGGTGCTGGCCGATGCCGATGGCGTCCGTGACATGGCTGGGGACATCATCGGGGAGCTGGGGGTACTCAAGGCAGATAACCCGGGCCACCGCCTCTTTGTCCGCCCGGCCGTCCCCGGCGGCGCTGACCTTCCATTCGGATGGGGAATAAAAGCTGATATCCATTTTGCCGTTTCTGGCCAGGATATGGCGCTGCGCCCATTTCCTGATGCTGGTGACGGCCACCTCCAGGGCGGGAATGCTGCGGCCCTCGAAGCGGACGGCGCGTTCACAGGCTATTTCCGAGAAGCCGAATCGCTCATAAACAGCGGTGAGCTCCCCAATGATATGGGTAAAACGTTTCTCGTAAGGGACGGCCGCGGTGCTGATAATACCCCAGACCACGGCTTTATCATCGCCGAAAATAGCCCAGCCGAGCTCGGTGGATGAAGGGTCTATGGCGATGAATCTCATTTCTATGTCTCCTTTATGGCCTTGGGGTTGGGCGAGTCCCGGTAGACGGCATACTTGATGCCCTCGCGCTTGATTTCCTTGAACCGGCCGCTGATAGAGGTATGCTTTTTCCAGTAGCGCTCCGTCGTCTGTGGGTTGACATCGTCGGCCTCAATGGCACCGGCATAGATACCATCCTCTTTGGATATTGACCCGTTGGTATTTATCATTTCTTTCATGAATTCCAGCCAGTTGCTCTCAGCGATGGAGTTGACCTGCATCTCGGGACTCCCGAGCATATAGGATACCTTCCTTTTAGTCTCAGCCAGGTACTCATTATTTCTCACTCTCACACACACATTCTCAGCACTATACCTCGCCATGAGTGAAACGTGCTCCGCCACACTCAGCGACCGAAACTTTATGTTATGTGTCTTACACAGCCAATGTAAATTCTCCGGCGACCAATTACGCCTGTCAGAGTCCGCATGGTCGATTTCCAGTTTCGCTTTTGTGCCTCGCCGCTGGCCAGTCTCGATAAAGCAGGCCAGACAATAGTGACCGTCCCTTTCGTCGAGGAAGGGGGCTATAGCATTATATTGTTTTGTCTGAAAGCGGTTCGGCATCATCATTCCTTTCCTTATATATACGTAAGTATCCCTTCATATACAGTATGCACGAAATATCACTATTGCACTTGAGAAAGTTGCGGGGTATTTAACCAATGCTCCTTTTGTATTACGCCCCTCGAATTTAACTCTGCCTCTGATAAAATGTATTTCGCCCTTCATTTATCAAGCGCATCGAAAATCTCTTGTGGTGTTGACCACTCATATTGACCAGCTTTTTGTCTTATAACTATAGAACTTCTATCTTTCAAATCAGTATCGTAATCTATTTCATTCATCTCTTATTCCAGTCTCATACTGTATGTCAAGGGATAATTATCTATATATAATAGGTAGGTTATCCGGCGGAAGCCTCATCGATTTTGAATATTGCCCAGAAGAGAGCCAAGGCAGATAATTCCCTGCTTTTATTTTCATCATCGGTTTCGTTCTGTACCCAAGATTTCACAGTATCAAAACCAGCCTCAGTTATATAGGTCAGTTCACATTCACATCCTCCTGGATAATAGCGAAATGTTATACCAACTATAATATCTGGTGCATACTTGAAGAGATTGTTGAGGTCTATTAGGACATTGCCGTTATCATCTGTCGGAGAGCATATATCACCGCCATCTTCAAACCAATGATATTTGCCATCAGTAGCTATAAATTTCTTTAGCCCACACCCTTCCCAGACCTTTTTCACCTGTGCTTCTGTTGGTTGCTCGGTATTCATTAATTATGCCCTTTCCTGTATAATCTGGATTTCTTCAGGCATTTAGAACATATTTTATGACCATTGTCCCGGCGACTGCCACATAGAGGGCAGAGACCCAGACGCCGGTATTTCTCCCTGAGTGTCCTGTTGTAGGCTACCCTGACATCCATAGGCTGTTTGGATTTGCTTTCATGGCTCCTCTTCAGGCAGCTTTTACACCAGAGACCTTCAGCATCACGTTTCTCACCGCACTTGGGACATAAGCCCAATTTCAGCCTGTCATAATATACCCTCATGTGCTGGCGGTCCTTTTGGTCAGTGAGAGACATCAGGCAGCTCCTGTCTTAAACTCATTCCTGTTGGCACCCCTGGTATTGATTGGAATAGGAATGAGTTCTCTGGTGTAAATCCTATTAGCGGTCTCAGATTTTCCTTCAAGACAACCTTCGTGCCGACCGTATCGCAGGCTTTGACGATATTTTCGACCCACTCGATTGGCGGCAGGAGCGCCCAGCGGTTGCCCTTCCCGCTCATTTTATAGGGCGTCAGCCTGGGATAAATCCCCGCCAGTCTGTCAATCTGGTCCTTGCGGCCGGTCAGCCCGCCGATGGCCACCCAATTCAAATGCTGCGCCCAAAAATCGGCTTCGAGGATATCCGGCTCGATGTGCCACTCCAGGAGCGGCTCGAATGAGACCCATTTGACTCTGGCCTCGACGAAATAAGAATCGTTCATGCCATTCACGAACATCCTGGAATTCACGGCGGTGAAGCCGACCTCGCAGTTGTCCGGGAAGGGCGACCAGGGAATCATGCCGCGGGGATTCTTGGTGAGGAAGATGAAGGTGTGCTGGGGGCAGGCTTCAATTGTTTCAAAGGTTTTTTGCCTAATATCCTTCCCATAAGGTGATTTCGCATGGGCAACCATAATACTGGGTCTATTCCAGCCCCCGAACATATCGCCCATGAAGTTCACCAGGATGCGGGAGGGCTTCTTTACGCGCAGGGGCGAGAGGAAGACCTCCGGATAGAAGGTGGGCTCGAAGCCGTTGGGGTAATGAGCCTTGAAGCGTTGGGTGATTTCCTCCGCCCAGCAGGGCACCAGGGGCGGGCAGACGCCCTGCTGCTTGTGACGGCAGCCGGAATAGAAATTCCAGGCATAATCGCCATACTCGATGCCGGTCTTGCTGAGCCTGGGCATATTCGTCATAAAGATTCTCCTTACCTCTTATTCGAATTCTCATGGACCAGCTTCAAGGGCGCTATCGGCTTGAGATACCGGTTATATCCGCACTGGAGACAATACTGATACCACTCGGAGTCCTCGTCCCTATCCAGGAAGAGCCGGCCGCCGCATCTGGGGCAGATACGCGATTTCACGACTGTTTTCTCCCCAGCGCCAGGTCCCGATATATATGGAACCATTCGACCTGCACTTCCTTCTTCCATTTCGGATTGAACTCCGGTAGGCGGGGCAATACGCTAATATTGACCGGAAATATTAGTTTTATTCTGAAGATAGGGTCATTAGTAGCTGAAGCAGTCCTGGTAGAAGCCTCCGGTTCTTGCCTGGCTTCAGCCTCCGGAATTTCCGTACCAGTATCGGTTTCTGGTGGCGGTGCTGGTGGTGGCGCTGAAACTTCTTCATGCAGCTTTGCCCCGAGAACTTCGGCGGCCCGGCTCGGGGTGGCGGAAATGGCGGGTGTTGAAGTTTTGTCCCTTCTATTGAGACCTCGGCAAAATACGTGTACCCAGCCCCAAAGCACACGACCGGGAACACCGTATTTCATGCCGACCGCTTTACGGCCGTTCTTTTCAGCTTCCTGCGCGATGAGTTTCTTTTCCTCCGTATTATAAAGGGTATAATCCTTTTTGAGTGGGACGGGCGGCAATTTTGCCCTCCCGGCTTCTTCTTTCTCCATGATAATATCCTCCTTTTCTACTGTTGATTCGACTATTCCGGCGGGCAATTTTATCTCGTGCCCGGAACCTTTTTTACCTTTTTTCTCGTTGAGTTCCGCGGCGCGCTGCAGGGATATCTTGCTTTCATTATTGGCGAAGAACCTGACAGCTCCGCAGTCGCAGACCCCCCGCGAGACATATCTTTCGTAGGGGTAAATCATCCAGTGGTGTGGCTGGCCATCGGGGGAGGCATCCCTTAGCCTTCCCGGAGGGGGAACTGTCAGCATTATGCCCTGCCCTCTCACGGCGATACCTCGATATCCGGCTCGAAGAAGCCGAGTTTGCCTCTGCAGGGGATGGGCTCTTTGAATGGTTGGGGATCGCGGAGAATGAAGTGGTACTGGCCCGGCACCGCCCAGGGGGACTTCGAGTCCCGGATGCAGGCAATAAGCTCAATGGTGCCGAGCAAGGCGCCGCGGGGCAGGCGGCCTGAAAACGACATCAGTATCGACATGAATGGCAGCCCGATTTTCTTACAGCACATATCAAGGACCGGCTGGGTGGGGTCATCCCTCTTGCTAACATGGATATAAATGCGCTGGGGGAACTCGAATCGGGCAGGGACTTCCCAGGGCCGATTCTCAACATCCTTTAATAAGAGCTTGCCGAATGGCTGAACTGAGTAGCTACCATCGCCCCTGCCGGTATCGACTTTTTCCAGGAGAGGTATGCCATAAATAATGTAATATGCCCAGGGCAGCCTGAACGATAGCGCTTTCATTTTACTCTCGATAATCCCCTTATCGCGGCCCCCCGGTAATGCAACTACCTATCCGGCCGAGGGGCCGGGGAAAAGGATTATCTCAAGCTTCACCCTCCTTTTCGATTTCATCCTTTTCGATATCTTTGACGACATCCATGAGGCAGCGTATAACGCGCCTTGCCTGGTCCCGGCCGACGTTCTCCCTGGCCGCAACGAACATGGCCAATATCTCGAGAGCGTCGAGGTCACCGCGGCGAAGCGTGGCGAATATCTGCTTGACCGCGGTCTTCTTGACGCCGGCCCGCGCGCCGACGATAACGGCGACATCATCAGAGTTGAGGCCGAGCTTTTTCAACACTTCCGATGCGGCATTGATGTGCTCGGCAGCCTGCATTATCTTTTCCTGGGCGGCGTCAATTCGCTCCAGGTATTCGACCATTTCCTGGCTCAAGGTAACTTCGACGACTTTGCCTTCATTCATTTTCGGATTCCTCCTCTTCATCTTCTTTTTTGTTCAGCCCGCACATGCCGTCCCAGCGGGCATTCTTGATTGAGTTCTTTGCCTGGCACTTGGGGCATTCACCGACCCAGTAGTAACCGGTAGGTTCTTCCAGGGCTGCGCGCGTTGCCTATTGCTCCTTCGCCCTGCACCCCGACGGTTAGTATCCTATCCGTTTATCACAGGAACACCAGCAAGCTATCCCATGGTGATTCCTAATCCCCTTCATCAGTCTTTATATCCATCGCCAGCTGGGGACAGGCCATCATCATGTCCACTTCATGGTTGCTGGCCAGCGCCTGATGGATATCATCGAACTTCCCGGCCGGCGTCTCGCACTCGAACTTAACGACAGTGATTATCTTGGCTTTTTCATTTCGAATGACTTTCTTAGTTTTCGTTTCCAGGTTCTGGATGCCCTGGACGTTGACCTTTAATTCTCTCGATGCCATGATGCCTCCTTCGCATGGGAATTAGAATGGTGTTTCATTCAGAATCTTATCGACTTCTTTATCGACCGGGTTCCGGCTGAGCGCTATGGCGCGCAGGTCCATCATCCCCTTGACGTACTGCTCGTGCAGGTTCCATCCTTTGCGGATTCCCTCGCAATAAGAACTGGTCAGCAGGACCTTGATATTATGGCGTAGTAAGTGATGTAAGATATTCCAGTAAAGCTCCTTTATTTTGAACATCATTCTCTCCTTTCCGGGGAGCCGCACGACCCGCGACCGGCTGGCTCCCCAGCCTTTATTTTCAGCCTTAATGCGCCCCCGGCGGATTTAAGGAGGTTATCGCCCGGTAGCCGATGCCTCCTTTCTTTTTGCTGTAATTCAGGGGCGCAGAACTGACTCTCAAGCTCTTCCAGCGTCTTCAGCCGGGGCCGGCCCCCCAGCTTCCCCCTCCTCTGCATCTCCTCCCGGCCGTATCGGAAAAACGTGGCGTAACCGCCCTCCCTGCCGGCGGCGGCCCGCTTGGCGCTTAATTCAGGAAGTACCTTTTTCATTTGATGCCCGTCACATCCGCGATGACACTGTTGAGGATTTCCCTGGCGCAGGTGATTGTTTTTAATCTGGCTTCCAAATACGGCGCCGATGAAGGGTCGCGTTTGGCGGAGTCCTGATATCTGCTTGCAAGCTCGTCGGCCCGGGCATTGAATTTATCCAGTATCTCGCTGGCGATAGCATGGGCGTTCTTTGTGATGATTTTCGGCATTACCATCATTCGCCTCCCTTATTTCGATAGCTCGATAAACAGCTTCTCCAGCCTGTCGTATTTATCCACCCACCCTATCTCGTATTCGACGCCAAATCCGTGCTTTATTTTTTCGGGACTGTCGACATAGAACTGGTGGCTGCTGCGCGCCATCTCAAGGATGGCCCGGGCATCTTCAAGGGATAGGGATTCGGCGAACTCATAGTGAGATGTCGCATAATAGGTTATTAATATCGGGAGGATTACAGGTGCCGGCTCCGGCGCCGGGATGGGTGGAGCGTTGGCGATGGCGGCCGGGGCCCTTTCTTTCAGCCCGTAAAGGAAGCCACCCATGAATACCCCGGCGATTAAGGCCAGGACCACCAGAAAGGATATTATCCGGCTTACAGGATTGACACTCATCGTTTATCTCCTCGGTGGGATTGATAGTACTCACGCCGCTTGGCATTGATTTTCTCCCGGTGGGATTGATAGTACTCACGCCGCTTGGCATTGATTTTCTCCCGGTGGGATTGATAGTACTCACGCCGCTTGGCATTGATTTTCTCCCGGTGGGATTGCCTGTATTCATGTCGCCTGGCGGTTTCCTTATTACTTGATTCCGATTGGATATCCCAACAGATAACGCATAAAGGGTCCGGACTGAGGGATTCATCCCATTCAGTTAATGTCCCGCATCTCGAGCAAATAAAGAGAACGGGTTTTAATACTTCTTTCTGAACTGAAATGGGCATCGTTTATCTCCTTACGAGGGTTACTTTGCGGGTCAGTCCCAGTCTCAGCATCCAGATATAAAGGGTATTGGGCTTGATGCCGAGCTCCTCACCGGCGGCTTCAAGGCTCCCTAGCCTTTCATAGACCTCCGGGATTTTCTCCTCCAGGGGCTGCCCCAGCGCCTTCTCTTTGCGGCGCATCATCGGTGTTTTGTGGATGGCTGTGTCTGTTGTCATTTACCTTCCTTTTTCGCTATAATCGGGGTGGGAGGGGAGCCAAGGACGGGTGGAGCCAGCGGTTTTTGCCGGAGGACGATGCCCTACCTGTCTCCCCTCCTCATGCGGTAGAACTCGCGAACGTTATCTTTGAAACCCTGGCCGCCATTGAGATAATGAACCCTTTCAGCTGCCTTCTCAGACGAATCATAGTCACTTTCCGGGTTCCATTTCCCATCTGGCGAGTAAAATCCTACTGTATATAGTTGCCGTTCTGACTTTATATAGACGTACATCAGGCTTTAATCTCCATCTTCACGTTTTTAAGGTAATAGTCTCCGAGCCGCACGGCCATCGTTTCCCGCGATGGTAGCTCTTCCGGCAGGATGATTCCCATGCGGACGAGCTTGCCAAGAGCTTCACTGGCTTCTTCAAGTTCTTTCGTAAGCTCGTCCTGGTTGTCTATGACTATTCTTGGCATCATTCTTGCCATCTATCTCCCTTTTTGAGTGTTTTCCTTGCCCTCTTTCAGGGTTGGCGTACATCTTATCTATGATTCCTTGACTTTATATTTCTTCATGACTAAACTGGTGACATGTAAAGGAGGATGATATGTTGAATAAAGATGCCAAGGTTGATTTCACATGCCCGAATTGTAAACGGAAATTCTCATTGAACGTCCGGCAGATGATGGCTAATGAGGGTAAGTGTCCGTATTGCCATATCACCATAAAATCTCCCGATTTTAAAAAGGATTTGGAGAGGAAAATAAATGATATAGAACGTGCCATCAAACGCAACCTCAAGCCTTGACCTTCCGAGTTTTTAATTTCGTTTTAAATTTCATTACTTTTTCGGGGAGATAAGTGCCGATTTTACTGATGATGCTTTTATATTCTTCGATGTTGATAAGACCGGCATCATAAAGGGCGTTGACGCTCTTGATAAGTTTCTTACCCACTCTTCCTACCTGTCTAACGTTCTTAAATTTGACTTCTACGTATTCTTCCTTTGCCATCTATCTCCCTTTTTGAGTGTTTTCCCTGCCCTCTTTCAGGGTTGGCTTGGTATTATGTTTCTCCTATGAGGATTAATCTACATATGAGTCTATTATACTCCTATTATGGAATTTGTCAATAGTTTTTATGTTATTTTTATCCTCATCTTGAAAAATATCCTCAGGGGGTGGAGAATATTATCTATGGGAGAAGTGCCTGTCGGCAAATTAATTAAAGAATTGAGAGAAAAAGCAGGTTTGAGCCAAAGGAAATTGGGGAAACTTATTGGGATAGATAGGGGTTATATAAGTCAATTGGAAGCGAAGAAGAATTGCTCTATCACTCTTAATACAGCAGAGAAACTTGCGAAAGGATTAGGGATGCCACCTTCTGTTTTAATCGATATACTGACTGTGGAAGACCATGATATCAAGGCCTTCTTAATCAATGACCTGCCAGAGCTGGATGATGAAGAGAAGGACTGGCTGAGGCGTACTATCCAGATGGTGCGCGAGCGCAAGAACGAGAGGCAGAAATACGAGGCGTAAGGGGGGTGATATTGCTTGAAATTCTGTGGCGTATGCGGTTGGCCAGTTGAAAATAAAGTCACGCAGTGTCCTAAATGCCAGAATAGAATATGTGTTAACTGCGGTAATCCAATAGGTGATAGAGTTACTAAATGCCCAAAATGCGGGGAGGTTACCACATATGGCAGTAATCAGGCTCTAGGAATTATCTTATTTAGCATTGGATTTTTGGTTGTTGGAGTAGTAGTATTAACTATTTTATTAAATACATATTAGAAAAATGAAAGGAGGTAAGGCTACCCACCAGCCTTAGCTTCATTAGAACGTTTGTGCTGGATTTTTTAATTTAAACCTGGCAGTCAAAAGGTAGGGGGTTCGAATCCCCCCGGCTCCATTTTGAAGCTAAATATCGCCCGGTAGCCGGCTTATGAATGAGTTTATACCATTTGACTACGCCGCTTCGTTACGATGCGCCACGAAGCGGTTTACACCGTTTGACTACCGATATCGATAGTCTGACAGGACAGTACAACAGTTTTATCCTCAATGCCCGGATAGAGCTCTCTCCGGCCACGGTAAATGACTACAGCTTCAAGCTTCGAGCCTTCGTGAACTATTGCCTTGAGGCGGATATCACCCGGGTAACCGATGTCACCACCGACCATATTCGTGGTTTCATTGCCTCTATGCAAATGTCCCATGGCCCCAAGTCCGTCAATGGATACTATAAAGTAGTGCGGCGGTTCTTCTCCTGGCTCTTCGAAGAGGACCGTCTATCCGTCAACCCCATGGCCCGGATAAAATCACCCAGGGTGCCCGTCAAAGTAATCAAGATATTCAACGAGGAGCACCTCAGGAAGATTCTGCTTCTATGCGAGGACGGCACCCACACCGGCGTCAGGAATAAAGCCATGGTACTGACCCTGCTCGATACCGGAATCCGCCTCTCCGAGCTGACACGCATCCAGGTCAACGACATTGATGTCCAGAGGGGTATCATCATCGTCATGGGTAAGGGGGCCAGGGAACGGGTTGTAGGAATCAGTAAGTCAACTCTGAAAGCCATAATAGCCTACTATCAGCAGAGCGCCCGGGGAGTGATGAACAGCTCTGGCTTACCGAGGAAGGCCGGCCGATAACCTTAAGCGGCATCAGCCAGATTTTCAAGGCGCTGAAGAGGCGGGCGGGTTTTTCTGATGTGCGGCTTTCGGCTCATACTTTCCGGCATACCTCCGGAACCATGGCGATGATGAATGGCGCCAGCGAGCGGGAGGTCCAGCTCCTGCTCGGGCATAGCACATCGAGGATGACCCAGCACTATACGGCCACCATCGATAGCCAGTATGCCGTCAGCAGACACAAGGATTTCAGCCCGGTGGGAAGGATGGGGCTGAAGTGACAGACTGGGACGAAATCAGCAGAAAGGCGCTTATAGCCGTTATCATTATCCTGGTATTGCTGGGGTTTCTCTATTTAATAGCTGTTGAATTCGACTGGATATAAAAAAGAATCCCCCTCGCCTTCAAAGGCGAGGGGGAAAGGAATACCTGTTAGATGCTATATGAAGCCTCTATCGTTGATTCTGTGCGCTCTGATGGCTATTTGATAGGCTGGTTAGTCAGGAATCGGACAATAACAGTAAGAACGCCAGCAGCTATAGTTGATGCTGAAGCTCCGGCTGGTAGCCCTGCAATAAACTCAGCTATACCGCCGAGCACTATGAGTACACCTAGCCAGAATGTCTTTGACGCCCACCATTTCTTAATTTCTTCCATGATTTACCTCCTTATGCTTTTGCCATATGGCAATTTATTTTATAGGCTTCCATGAACTCATCTTCCGGAGCGGCCAGCGCCAGCTCATCGCAGAACCATACGCTCAGGTCGTCGAAGACCAGGAAGCAGAAACCGTGATTCGAGAATTTATAGGTGATTTCCCCAAGTCCCTCCGCCTCTATATACCCCCAGACATATCTGCCGCCCATCCATCTCAGGGCACCGGCGCGCATGCACCAGGCGAAGTCCTCGCAATCGTAATCATCGGCGGTATAGGGATGCCTGTCACGATACCAGTCAAGGAAACGCTGCCCATCTTCCCTTTTCATGAGCAGGACTTCCCAATCGCAGGGGCCTCCGGATAGGACGATGCCGTAAGGCGCCAGCAAGGCATTGAGGGCAGTACCGGTTATACTTACACCTTCGGATGGCGGCTCCGGCATCGGTTTAGCATCTTCACCCAGCGCGGCGAGCCGTTCTATTAACTCTTTATTTTCCTGCTTGAGCCGGGCGTGTTCGGTAATAAGACACATATTAAGCTCCTGATATAGCAATAACAGCTTTGACTATGCCGAATGTTCCGCCGCCGATAGATAAGAGAATAACGATGACGGCAAGCCAGATGCGAAATATCGCTTTGGTGTTTTTTTCGACCTGCCGAAATAAACCACCCTGGCCATTGGTGCCGAGTAAGGCGGCATGCATTTCAATGATTCTGTCATGGTCCGTTTTCTCAAGCATATCCGACCTCCTTATATGACATCGATGATGTCCTTTACATGTATGCCTAATTCGAGAGTGACCTGACCTGGATGCGTCAAATCGGGCCGATAAATCCTTACCACGACGGCGTTTTCATCGATATCCAGTCCTTCATCGATGATGCGCAGAGTGGAACCGAGCTCCAACTCCTCAAACTCCATGCCTTCTTCGCCGGATAAATCCACGGAGCGCACATCAATAGTAGTCGATGGCGCACTGACTTTGGGCAGTTCGGCCAATCTCGTCCTCCCCAGAGCCATGAGGGTATCCTGGTCATCGGTATTGAAGGATTGATACCGGCTGATGATATTATCGCGGTCGGTAATGTCATCCAGGTCAATAAAATAGGGTGCGTGCGTGTAGCTGAGAACGTAGCCGACACCCTCGACATAATCTCCAATGGCGCAGCGGAGCACTTTTTCATTTTCGCCCTGCTCCCAATGGGCATCGTCATTGCTGAATCCCGTCGAATTCCAGACATAAATTTCCTTCACATCCACCCTGGTATACCAATAATAGTAATCTGCGGTATTCATGTAGCGAATCCGAACACCAGTAATGGTCTGCTGTGAAAAGGAAGCAATGACGAATTCGCCTTGCGTTTCCCGATAAGGCGCATCAGCGTAAATATTATGCCAGGCCCCCGAGTAATAGATTTCAACCTCGATATAACTCGGGTAGCGGGTACCGGGGAGTGAACCCTCTGTCCACCATGAGGGAAACTCGACCTGGGTGGCATCGGTGGCGGGAATTGTGAGCTGCAGCCAGGCGGTTTTGACAGAGCCTGTGACGAACGGCATCCATCTAGCAAAGGTAGCGAGGTTATCATCGTAAGCATTTTCGGGGTTTTGCCATGCCCCGCAATTGTCATTACCAGTGGGGGAATCCCATGCCCCGGTAGGTTTTTCTATCGTTATATTGGCGGGCAGGGCATCCCCTTCACCCGTCCAATCCTTATAAGCTGAATACTGCTCCTGTATCGTGATATAAGCGTAAGACGCATCGGTAGTAATGGCAGGGTCGATGCGGGTGTAGACTTTCTCAATATCTAATGACGAATCCCCGACAGGATAAAGACAGTTACAGGATTGGAGATAGTCGGTAATATGGTCGACGCCAGCGAGGTTCTTACCGAGACGAATTTGCTGGCCTTCATTGCGCCCCAACCTGTCCATGAGCCACAGACGGCGCGTCATGGGAGCGTCGGGGTCGAAGTCGACATAGAGATACCCGCCGGCAATATCGCGTACCAGCTTGCAGGCTTCCCAGACATTACGGTCTCCCAGCGGTATCTGGTCGGTGTCAATGGCAATCGGCACGTCAAGGGTGGTGGAGACACCGCCAAGGACGACGGCTGAAGTTATCTGGTATGCCAGGAGGTCTTCCAATACCTCCGATACTGTCGCATTATCAGAGATGGTTTTCACGTACTGCGAGGTAATCAAGTCCTGCGTGAGCGCCCAGCCCATGCCTGTTCCGGTAACCTCGATAATGGCGGCGATATTATCCGTCATCGCTGTTTCCCCTTGCCGGTAATCTTAAAAATGTCTTTCAATTCACCGTTAATGTATAACCAGGCTTCATCAGGGTAAACCAAATGCTCGCATACAGCCTCGTCGCTGGGGAGTTTGAAAGAGCAGGATGGGAGCTTGTTGATACGGTAATCAATGCCAGGCGTTGAAAGATTCATGACGTGCCCAAGGGTATCTCCATCACGATTCTTGATGATAATATTCACCACATTAGCGGGGGCATCTGCCCGCCGCCGGTATCCCCTGTCCGCCGCAGTAGTCTGGGTTGCGGCATCCGTCATGGAAATAACGCATTTGAAGTAACGGGCGGCGGGATAAGCGGGCGCTCCGTAATCGTTATAAGTCGCCGAAATGCCACCGGTGATATTGGAATAAGAGGCATCGCTGTCGGCAGCCGAGCGCTGCCATTGATATGTCAGGTCACCCTTTGCCCAGCGATAGCCGGTAGCTTCGGATGAGTAGTCACTTTCCGCGTAAGCCTTAAAGGCTTTGACTTTATAGGTGTGCTCGGTGCCATCGGCAAATGAGAACCCATCTATCGTCAATCGCACATATCCAGAGCGCTTCCCATCTGTAGCAACAGCATCCCCGGGTGTGATCGTCGGCGGGTCGGCCCCGGTATCATCATAGGTATCGACATCACCGAGAAGCCCGGAGACATCGACATCGTCACGATAAACACGATAACCCGTGGCTCCTGTCGTTTTAGTCCAGGTCACGGTGACTTTATCGCTGAGACTGTTTGTGGCGGCAATATTGGTCGGGGCGGGAAAAATGTCATAGGTAACGATAATCTTAGGGCGCTTGGATGTATCGGCGGCGTATTCCCTTGAACGGCAAAGCGCAGATGACCGGCTTTCTATCGCCAAGTCTTCGGTCTCGAATTTGAGCAGTAATTCGGCTAATTTGCCGTTTATCCAGGCATCGAGGACAATATCGGTAATGGTTATTTCAATCCAGCCATAGCCGGCAGGTATATTGGCGCTGCCGCCGGATGGGTCCGAGGTCACATAATCGCCGCCCGCCGCAGTCCATGCCGAGCCAGATTTATAGCTGTTCCAGGTGGCTTCAAGCTCCACCCAGTCTGTCCGCGTAAGTTTATATGCCCAGATGGTCTTGCCGACCGGATCAACGTAACCATAATAATAGTAATAAATATATAGTTTCGCCAGTGAAATATCAGCGCCTACGGGGAGTCCCGAAAGCCCAAACTCAAGAATCGACCTCATCGCTTCATTAAGATAATCTTGAAAGCATAGAGGAGTAGCGGTATTCGAATCGGGGTAAGCTTGTCTAGCATAGATGTTTTTAGTATTGGGCTGGATGGTTGCCGTCGCCATTAAACATACCTCTTACGATAGGTGAAATTAAGGGTGCCGGAGAATCCGGTCACGGTTATGACATTATCCCCCGGCAAGAGGTGGATGAACTGCCCGTCCACCGTCCCCATGCTGGCGGCCCCATTGAGCGTGACATAGCCCGTGACACAATTTATAATGAGGACATCGGTAGCCACGAGGTCGCCCGTCCACTCGAACGCTTCGCCGGTGGCCGCATTTTCTATCTCCACCGTCGTATCCGAGAGCGTATCATCGCAGGTGAGCGTGATAACAGGCTCTACTTTCTCCGTGCCGCCGGCGGTCTCGGTCAGCTCTTCGGGGTCCTCGTCTATCGTGTGGTCGTGGTCAGTCTCGGTGTTGTCATAGGCGGCCGGGTCATTGGCCGTAAAATCAATCGTTCCTTCCCAGGTTTTGGCCGTATTATTTGTTTTATATATGCCTGTGAACCTGGCCATCCAGTAACGGTCATCGAAGGTGTCCAGGGCGAGCTTGCAGTCGCAGCGTTCATTGAGCGTCTGCTTGATGCTGTCGAGGTAGGATAACAGCGTGGCTTTGTCGGCGGCGGAAATGGCCACATCGAGCGTAAACTGGATGGGGAGCCTGAGACTGTTGAACCCGTAAGCCCGGTCCAGCATCTGCACCGCCGGCGTCTCCTGGGCGAAAGGCTCTTCGTGAGTCCGCAGCCGCAACCCGTAGGCGCTCATGTCCACCTCATTGAAGGAGAAGCTATCGGCCATTATATCCTCACCTGCTGCATTCGATAGAGCTGCCGGGCGACTTTCTGAACATCCGCCTCTTCACGCACGACGAGCTGGGCGATATGGAATTGATTGGTGATATTCTGGGAGGCCTGGCCGGGCCGGCTGATGATTTCCCCACCGTGGGCTATTACAGGAACCGGCTGACCGGGAATGCCAGGCACGATACCGCCGGAGGCGAACTCGGGGGTGCTGGATTTTTCAACAATTCTCCAATTTTTACCAAATCCAAAGGCTTCATACCAGGCACGAGGTTCAAAAGTCTTATATTCTGGCAAATAGATTTCTAATTGCTGTTGCCGTTGCTCGACATAGGCTTTATTTATTTTATTAATCAGGTCAGTATAATATTTGGTTTTCTCTACCTTGGCATTCCACATATCGATAAAGTCAGCGAGCTCAGCCTTGTAATTATTTTTAGTCTCTTCCAGGGCCGTCTCTTTTAATGCCTTTTCATCTTCCAGGTTTTGCTCGATGGCAGTTTTTTTGTCTTCCAGATATTCTTCCATGGGAAGGGCGGCTATCTCGGCGTTACGGCGCTCGAGGATTTTTCGCTCCCGCTGCGCGTCTTCCGCCTCTTCCAGGTCGCGCTCAATACGCTTGCGCTCAGCTTCAGATAATTCCTCTTTTTCTAACTGAGCTTCCAGGTTGGCGATACGCTCATTTTCCCTCGCGATATCGCGGGCTTTCTCTCGCTCATCGAGCCCCTCCATTTCTTCGTTGTAACCCTCGAGGATGGCCGCCACGCTGGGATTGACAGCGGCGATCTCTTTCAGGGCGGCCTCTTCAATCAGCCGCGTGCGTTCGTAGACTTTCTCCCGGTAATAGTCCAGCCGCGAATCTATCGCCCGCTTATCGGCATCGGCGATATCATCCAGTGCCTGGATCTCTTTTTCATAGGTCTGATAGGCCTGAGCCAGTAAATCGCCGCCAGCTAACTTTTCAAACTCAGCTCTGCTGAGATTAAGCTTCCGCGCCAGGAGATCGGCATCTTCCCCGATTTCATGCCATTTAATGCCCAGAAGCTCGGCACCGCGCCCGGCCTCAACCATGTATTGCACGATATCCTCGATGGTCACACCGAACTTGGCGGATTCCGAATAGGCATACCTGATATTTTTTATCATACCCACGAATTTGTCGGCATCGGCCTGAAGGATAACCCTCTGCTCTTCCAGGCGGGCATTCGTATCTGCGACCGCCTTTTCATAATCCTGATGGTCTTTCACCACCTGGCGGAGGTAGCGGATATATTCGTACTGCTCCTCCTTGGCTTCCCGGTTCATGTGAGAGGCTTTGGCTAATACCTCGAGGGCATCGGCGTGGGCAGCTATAGATTCATAGACTGTATTTGTTTCTCCCCGTTTCGCTTTGGCGTATTCCTCGGATAATATCCTGGCCGTCTCGAGCTGGGCGTTATAGCGTTGAGTCTCCTGCAGCAACATGTTGATACCGGTGGCCATCAATGTGAAACCGACGGTGATACCGGCAATGGCGGCACTTAATTTCCAAAATGATAACTTGAGAGATGTTGCCAGAGATATTAATTTGGGAAGGATAAGTATAAGACCTCCGACAGCCAGGGATGCTTCCCCAAAAGATATGCCCGTAGTTACCAGGATATTAGACAGCTCCGTATGTTCATCGGCAAACTTGCTGGTCGCCTGCACGGCATCGGTGATGATAGCGGCATATGACTCGATGGTCGGGGCCGCCTGCTCGGCGATGGCGAAGGTAACTCCCTTTATGGAATATTCAAGCTGCTTTATCGTATCGGAAAAATGCGCGGCTGCCTCAGCCGCCTCCTGGTCAAAGACGGCGCCCGTGTCGTGGGCTTCCTGGCGCAGTTTACTGATGCCTTCGGCGCCCTCGGCAAGCATGGGCAGGAGCGCCGTGCCGTTGCGACCGAAGATGGCCAGCGCCGTGTTCGACATCTCAATCTCATTTTCCATGCCGGCGAGAGCCTCGGCGATGACCCAGAAGGCCTCCTCAGATTTCATTTCCTTTAGCTCTTTGGCGTTCAGACCAAGACGGTCGAACTCACGGATATATGTGGCCAGGCCATCGCTGGCCTGTGTTATAGATTGTGTCATCTTGCGGGAGCTTTTCTCGAAGGCTCCCAGCTCCGTACCGCTAATCTCGGCAACATAACGGAGCTCGCTGAGGGATTCGGCGGCCCAATTCGTGCGCAGGCTCATCTTTTGAACCTCATCCCCGGCGGCCGCCCAGGCCTTGACGGCCATACCTATCCCAGCCAGGATAGCCGCCCCGGCCACCATCATGGTCTTACCCATGGCCGACATCTGCTTATCGATTTGCTTTAGCTGGGACTTGAAACCTTTATCCTCAAGTCCCAGCGTCACGAATAATTTGGAGATTTCTTGAGCCATGCTAAAGCTCCTTTTCCGTGCCGCCCAGGGCGGCATTCAATATGCGATAATGCTCGCGCCTTTCTTCCTCGGTTTTCGGGTGAGCGTCCTTCTGCTTTTTCCAGTTATAACCGGGGAATATATCGGCGGGCCCGAAGAACTTGATTTCTTTCTTGGGGTCGCGGGGGATGGTGTTGAGGATTTCGCTGACGATGAGAGCCGTCCGGTAATCCTCGCGTTCATGCCTGTCGGCATGCTGCTTATTATGCCTTTCGGCCAACGCGCCGAACTGCGCTACGGTAAGCCCCCAGAATTCCTCTTCGGTGAGATTAAGGTTATAGCGCCCGAATGACCAGATTTCTAGCCAGTCCGGGATTTCTTGGCTAAAGGGGCTTTTTTCTTTTCGCCCCCCTTCGGCATGGCCGCCGCCCAGGCCTCGATGGCTTTCCGGGCGACTTCGGGTTGATTATCCATGTTTATCCACCCGGCAACCTCATCGACGGTGAGGCGCGGCTCTTCGTGGAGAAGCTCCGCCCAGAGCATCATGAGCAAGTCTTCCGGAGTAGTATCATAAATAATCTGCTTGACGATTTTTGGGTCGAGAAGATTTTTGCCCGTCTGCTTGGTGAAGGCGACCATGGCCTTGAAGTCATATTTGAGATGGCGCTGCTTGCCGCCGATTTCAATGGACACAATAGGGTCTACCTTATCAATCATCATGCCTCCTTAAATAGAAGGGGTGGGGGAGAATCCCCCGACCCCAGTCTCGCTCTAGTTTTATCCGGTTAGGATGCCGCCCTGGCCAGCCAGATGGTATAGGTCTTGGCGGTCTTGCCGGTCTCTTTGACCACGATGGTGATTTCCGTCACGGTTCCGGCGTCGCCGAGCGTGATGGCGCTGGATGCTTCTCCGGTGGCCACCACATTCCCATCGACGGTGATGACGCCCGCGGAGGCCGTCGGGGTGACGGTGACCGATGTTACACCGGTCAGGACCGTGGCGACATACTCGTAAGCGTCTCCAGCTTCATCCGGGACAACCACAGCGCTTTCGCTGATGGAGAAGAACGGGGTCGTCAGACCGGTCGAGGCCGTGGCCGCATAGACAGGTTCACCTGTTATTTTCAGCGTCAGGCTGAAAGATATGGGCCCATTCTTGTCAGGCGAAGCACCGCCCCGAGTTTTGACCCAGGCCTGGAATGTCCAGCTGAAACCCGCAGTCGTGTCTTCGATGATGACTTCCCGCTCAGTACCGGAGAGGAAATCGGCAATGGCGGCCGCCTGCGCGGAATCGCCGGGCAGGTAATTGCCCTCGATGGTAATCTCCCCGCCGTGTTTCATGCCGGATTTGGATTCATCCCACTGGCTCGCTGAATCGCGGTTGGTGAAATCCACATCATCCGCGGTAATTGTCGGATGGGGTATATCACCCTTGATTTCCGCGATAGCCGTCCCGTTCCATTTCAGAATAGTCGTGTAGCCTAGATAACCTCCTGTTGCCATGTTACTTACCTCCTGTTATTTTTTTCGAGTAATCCGATTATCCTATCAAGCCGCTCTATTACCTGCGGCATTAAATCCACATCAAGCCAGCCGGTACCCTCGCAGAGGTCGCAATCTTCCTCGACCTCCCCCATGACTCCCCTGGCCACCGGCGCCTCTTTTTTTACCTTGCCTGTGGTCTCACATTTCGGGCAGGGTTGATACATCCTTACTCCTCGTGCCACATCTTATAATCAACGGCAACATGAAATAGCCCCGTCTCATTTTCATAGAAATCGTTTTCATCTTCATAGGTAACAGCCGTGACATAGACTCCCCCAGCGCCGCCCATCGTCCCGGTATAGCCCTGCAGGGCCGACTGCACCGCGGCGGCGATGTTCTTGGCGTCACCGTATTTCGTGGCGAAGATGGAGAGTTGAAAGCGGGGATTGGCTAGACCGGTACCGCCGTCATGCGAATGGTCACGTGGCGAGTCTATCTTGGTGATGATAATATAGGGCTTGGCGACTGCCTGGGGCGCGATGACGAAATGAATCCGCATGCTGACCAAATCGGTGATGCCGCTCTGCGCCAGCAGATAGGTCATTAAGGCCGTCTCGATGAGCATCTATATCGCCCCCTCTATCGTTTTCCCCAGCCCGACCTTAATCATATCCAGCGCCGGGCCCTTCCTCTCATCGATGGCCAGGCGGACAAAGGGACGCGCTGGCATATTTACTGTCCCATATTCATGCAGGTGCGCGTGGGGCGCCTTCCTGGGGCGGATGCCGGCAAAGGCCATCGCCATGGACCTGGTCGTCTCCGGATAGGCGACAGCATAAGGCGAACCCAGAAGATTGCCCGTTTTTTTATCGAACTGGGACTTTATGTTTTGTTTGATACCATCCCTGATATAGCGGGCGGCATTGACCAATATCTGCCGCTTTTCCTTGCTGACCTCTTTAAGTATCTGGTTAGTCTTTCGCTCCAGCTCATCGATGCCTTTGAGATAGATGGATGGTTTCATTAATCCTGCGCTTCCTTGCAGTTGAATTGAATCTCCCGGTTGCGCTCATAGATATTGGTCATCGAAAGTATGCTGATATAGCGGTCACCAAACTTGAAACGCCAGTACGGCTGCACGCCCGAGCGATAGCGTATCCGGATGACCCCCTGCACCTCGGCATTGAGCTGCGCGGCCTCCAGGTAGCGCCGCCCGCTGCGCCACTCTATAGCCGCCCAGACCGTGGCCACATCCGTCCAGGTCGTCTCCATTTCGTTAAACGCATTGCGGGCTTGCGTCGGGCTCTGCAACGTAACCTGGTGTCTCAACTCGCCGGCTCTCATCTAATATGCCTTCTCGGCACAAATCAATGCCTTGGCCGCCATCGGTACTTCTGCGACTATAGTCCCGGTAATTACCTCTTCGCGGTGCTCGTAAAAGTGCCCGATTAAGAGCAGTAATCCCTGCCTGAAATTCTGCGGCACGTCATAGCCACTATCGCCATAACCAGCCACGAATGTTACGCAGATACCATTATAAGGACGCAGTGTAATGCCCGGCCAGGACTGGCCATATTTTAAATAGACCTTCGGCGCATACTGGTCTTCTTTATCAATCGCATAATAGCTGCCGTCGAGGAAATATTCCGTGTCATCCGTGCCGTAATACTTGATGATGCCGGAAGCCGTGGCAGTGCCCGTCCCGCTACCAGCGCCTGTAGCTGTAAAAATTACGCCGATTGTGTTCGATGCCGCCCCGATGGCAATAAAGTTAGTCGCCCCCACTGTCAGAATGCGGTATACCATCCCCGTCACAAAGTCCCCCGCGGTGACCACCGGCTCCTGCACCGGCGGCATCGGCAGTTTGATATAATTTTTATCCGGCCATGCGTCCAACCAGAGTTCCCATGTCTGCGTAATAAAAGACCGCCACGCCAGGACATATTCAGCATAACGCCGCGCCGCCGGTATTATCGTCGTTTTGAGTAGGTCGTCCTCGGTATGTTCATCATGATCGAGGCGCAGGTGGTCCTTGACCTCGAATAATGATAAAGGCTCGGCTATTGGTTCCGTCTTTATCTTCAGTGCCATCATCCACTCTCCGTCACGATTACTCTCACGGGCATACTGCTCTCGACAACACTGCCGGATGTTTTCTCGACCTCACCGACATATGTCAAAGCGTCATCGAAATCGCCATCCTGAACGAGATATTTCAGAGTCCCGGAGGCACCATCGATAATCTCACATTCCTCTTCCATGAAAAGGGTACCCGGCGTGGCCGGGCGCCATAGCTTCAGTATCATCGTGTAACCGGTGATAATAACGGCATCGCCGTCCGCGTCCTGGAATGTGAAATATAGATAATGCCCGTAGTCACCCTGCGGCGTGATAACTTCCTGCATATCACTCCCCGACGGCTAATCCCCCGGGTTCGCCCACCGCCTCCGCCGACTCTATCCCCTCGGCTTCTATCACCCGGGCAAGTGCCTTCTTTTCGTTATCGGTCATGGCGGCCAGCTTTTCGGCAGCCTTCTTCTCAGTCTTCTTGGCATCGAGGACCGCCACGACCTTGCTCTGCTCCCCCTTAATCTCCAGCCGCTTGGCCCCCATCTTATTGTTTATTTCCTCCAGCTGCTCGATGGTCATATCTTCATATTTATTCATGTTTCGACCTCCTATGCTTTATCAATCTGGGCGTCCCCAGAGCCTCCCGGCTCCTGATGCCCGTGGGAACATGGGGAATATATCTTCTCAATTGCGGATTATGCGCCGCTTCCTTCTTGGCCTCGCTGATTATCATCGGGTTGCTCGTCAGACCGAAGGGCAACCCCTTCCGCATGACGAAGGCCTGGTCATTGACTACCTGGTCCGCCTTCACCCACTCCTCGATGCGGCGGGCCTGTACCTTGATGGCATCGGCCAGCATCAGGGCGGCGTCCCAGGGAAGCTCGCATATTCTCTGCCCATTTTTCACGATTACCACGTCAAGCCCATCCCGGCTAACGGTCATCTTAGATATTTTCGACTTTAATATCTCGACCATACCTCTCCTATAACTTGAAAATCTTGTTCGCCCCGGAGTCCCACTGCACGGTAATATCCCCGCCATTGGGCGTGCAGGGCAGACCCGTCACCGTGTCGAGATAGGCGATGAGCAGGGATGTCGACGCCGTGCCGGTATGGTAGTAAAGGTTGATGCTCTCGAACTGGTCGCCGCTCACCGTCGAGACCGTCTCATCGGCGGCATCGGCCACGCCGTCGGTCACTGTCTTCGAGCTCAATGCATCGCTGGTGGCTACCGTGGCGCTGGCATCATCGATATCATCAAGGTCGTTATCGGTAGCCGGCACCGGCGTATCGTCGTCATGGTCAGTGAACACGAACCTGATATCCTGCGTGTCCCAGTCCAGGCTGCCGTCGAGGAAGTGCTCCCTCCCTTTCGCGTATAAAGCATTGGCCATATTTCACCTCCGATTGATAATTATTCCGTGTATGTTTTTACATTGGTGCTGCGCCCGGGTATTTTGATTGTCTTGCTCCGCCCCGGCAGACTCAAGGTTACGGAACGCCCGGGCAGTTTAAGTGCTGTCGTTATCCCCCTGATTAGCTGTAGAAATACGCTCCCGAAAGCCTCGGCCGATGCTATGCCTGAAGGCGTGATTGTCAATTCGAGTGCCGGGCTCCCCAGTGCCTCGCTGCTGCTAATGCCCTCCGGCAGTAATGTCTGGCCCCCAGTCGAAACTATGGTATCGCCAAAGGCCTCCTCCGACTCTATTCCGGTCATCAGGAGGCGGAACTGGATATCGATATCCCCGAAGGCCTCCTCTGAGACGATGCCCGCGAGCGATAATATGCTGCCGAGCAATGCCGTGCCGAACGCCTCCCCACTGGCGATGCCAGCGGAAATGATATATATTTTCAGGGCAGACGTGCCGAAGGCCTCCGCCGATTCTATCCCCGTCATCAGGAGCTCGAAATCTATGTCGACATCCCCGAAGGCCTCCCCGGACTCGATGCCCGTTGGCCCCAGTACGTCCCCGATTTTCGCCGTGCCGAAAGCCTCCCCGCTTTCTATAGCTGACGGCAACAGGTAGATTTTCAGGGCTGTCGTCCCGAAGGCTTCCCCGGAGGCTATGGCGACTACCGATAAATTGAGATTCGCCTGCGGGCTCCCCAGTGCCTCCGCTGAAGCTATCCCCGATGGTTCGGCTCTAAGATTCGCCTGCGGGCTCCCCAGTGCCTCGCCTGATTCAATCCCTGATGGCTCGGCTTTAAGATTCACCTGCAGTGTACCGAATGCCTCCGCCGATGCTATATTGCCCGCCGAGCTTATCGTCTGGGTTTCAGCTCCCCCCTCCTGCAAGTCAAGGTTCTGCATGTAGCAAGTAACGTAATCTAAACCAGTTGGGCTAGTCTTACCCATTATTGAGTAAATATTCTGGAAGTCCTTTTTTGATGTATGAAGGGCTAAAGTTAGTGTGTCAATTTGAGTACCACCATCGTCCCAATGTTCACCAGTACAGATATAAACATAAGCTGTGCCATAAGCAGCAATATCCTCATCCCGTTCCACTTCAAAGAAATGAAGAACGTCCTCAAGAGGTAATGCACTAAAATCATAGTATTCAGTTCCGCCATCAACTTCTCTAAGATAGGTAACACATTTTCCGCTTAAATCCCCGCCTCCAGCTCCAATCTGGAGACCGATTAAATCTCCACTAGCACCCACTATGTCTAGGTATGAATCTGTGGAATCAGATAATGCCCAGATAATCACTCCAGCAGAGTTGGAACTCCCTGAATCTACAAAACCTTCCAATAAGTGCTCAAAATTGCCATTAAAGTGTCCTGAATCTTTATCCGAATAGAAAAAGGCATCCTCCGACCTTGCCATTGTGGTAACGGTCACTTTGCTTGCTATAACTGTAAGTTCAGAGTCAGGGTCAGATTGAGGCACACCGTATTTCCAACTTGCTGAAGTGAAGTCTTCCACTGGGTCAATACCAAGAGTTTCTGGTAGGCTATCAAGGTCAAGTGCTTTAAGTTCATCCAACAAGGGTGAGGTAGCTTTTGTTGGCTTTACCTTTTCTACTTCTTTATCACCGAATAGAGCATGATATACCGCATCCTGTGTCTGCTCAGGAAGATGCCCTACGGCTTTCCACTCCACAGGAGTATATTTAGCCCACCTGATATTCTCCTTTAATTCGTTCTGCTCAGCTAGTAGTTTCTTCAGCTTATCTTTGGAAATCTGGGCGTAGGTTTTGAATTTGCCCTTCAAAACAATATTGTTGAGAGTATCAGAAACCATGAAGCCTTCGGGAACCCAAGTAGGAATAAAGCCTTGTTCTTGTTTTTTCTTGTATTCTTCAGGATTCGTAGGTGCAGATTCTAATACAAGTCTGCCCCTAAAATCCTCTGCCACGCTGTTATGCTCAAGGCGCATCTGCTCAACCAGAGAATAGACGCACTTCAACTTTTCAAAGTCTGTCTTTATAGTTGCTGGGTATGTTATTTCAGCCATGCTATCTTCTTATCGCCTGTGATATCTATCGCTTACCTGTTTTCGTCACGACTTTATTCTGACGTCTCGCTTTGGCCGGCCAGATTTGCTTTATTCTTGGCTGCCTTCTTCCTTTTATTTGATGTCTTCTTCAGCTTTATCATGGTATTCTCAGGCGGCTCCAGGCTGGTCGTCTCGATTTCTTTAATATATCTGGACATAAATCTCTTTCACCCCCAGATTACGAGGGGGTGGGGGTTATTATCCCCACCCCCTCCACTGTAAAGGAGGAACGATGCCCGCCTTGCCGAAGGGCGGGCTTTAATTCTCAGGGAAGAACGAGTTGGACTTCATGCCAGGCGAAGCCTACGTTGAAATCCTCGTTGACCGATGAAGCTACCACGTGCAGGGAAATCCCGGCGGTCGGGGGGATGATTATTCTGCCTTCGA
>Ga0315549_1001150_pt1 | contig 28240 bp, 25 predicted proteins | sample SalMarSW160200MG_FD_203101 | JGI IMG/M metagenome (GOLD analysis project Ga0315549, IMG submission 203101) | Salt marsh sediment microbial communities from the Plum Island Ecosystem LTER, Massachusetts, United States - Salt Marsh Sediment SW1601-200 ... | reverse complement strand
TGCGGGGTTGCACTTCCGGCTGTTTTCGGCTAAATTAGATATGTTCTTTAGGGGGCCGTAGTTCACTTGGGAGAACGTTTGACTGGCAGTCAAAAGGTAGGGGGTTCGAATCCCCCCGGCTCCACTTTGAAGCTAAATAGGCCGTTGGGTAGCTGAAAAATGAATGCTAGACCATTTGACTACTGATAAAACTCAGATAGGAGCCGTATCTGCTCTAGACCATTTGACTGTTTCTAAAAGCCTTGACCGGCAACTCGAGGTCTTTATCCTGTCATGTCGGGTAAGCGGGCTTTCCCCGGCCACGCTGAGCAACTACACCTACCAGCTGGGGCAGTTCGTGGAATTTTGCCGGCGAACAGGGCTCCGTGATGCCCATGACATCACGGCTCACCACGTCCGGGCCTATCTGCTCTCCCTGCAGGAGAGAATGGGCCCGGTGTCCGTCCAGGACTATTACAAGACCGTCAACCGCTTCTTCAACTGGATGCTGGAAGAGGGTATCCTGGCCCAGAGCCCCATGCGAAACATCAAGCCCCCCAGGATGCCCAGGCTGACTCCCCAGCCCTTTTCACGCCGCGATATAGACAACTTGCTCACCCTCTGCTCCGGTAGCACTTTTCTCGAGGTTCGCAACCGTGCCCTGGTCCTGCTATTCCTGGATACCGGTCTCAGGCTGTCGGAGGTAGCCGGTATCCAACTGGGGGATATAGACTTCGACCGGGAAGTCATCAAGGTAATGGGTAAAGGGGCAAAGGAAAGGCGGGTCCGTATCGGAAAGGTAACCCAGAAGGCCATCCTCCGCTACCTGCTCGTAAGGGAAGATGCTCTACCTTGCCTCTGGATTACCGAGGAGCGGCGGCCCATGAAAAAGGCGGGTATCCAGATGGCTATCAAGCGACTCTGTGCCCGGGCTGGCATCACCGGCGCCAAGCGCGGTCCCCACACCTTCCGGCATACCGCGGCTATCAACTACCTGAGAAATGGCGGCTCGGAGTTCACCCTGCAGATAATGCTGGGGCACAGTACCTTAACGATGACGCGGAGGTATGTCTCCACCCTGGGAGAGGAGGACCTGATTAAGGCCCACCAGCTGGCCAGCCCGGTAGATAACCTCTTCAAGAAATAAAAAAAACAGCTGTGGGTTGATTTGCCAAGAGTGCCGAGGGCATCTGTGGCATCTCCCCGGCATCTGCCGGCCTATCCTTCCGGGGATTAGGGGGGGGCTCTCCCGAATCGGTAAGCTCCTGCCTTAGAGGGATTTCTACAGGTAAAATGCCTGAAGTTATCGTTATTTACCTGTAGTTATGGCATTACTCCCTGTAATAATCGGGTTTTCGGGGGTAGAAACTTCGGCTCGGCTGGGGTTTATGACACGGGAACGGGGGTTTCCCCCCCCGGTAATGGCGCGGTAGTTTCTCTGTTTTACCCAGGAGCTGTAACTCCAGCCTTGGCGGTAAGTCCTCTTCCTCTTCCACCCACTGCAATAATGGAGGGCCCGGTCTATCCGCTGCTGAGCTACCCAGGGCGGTATATGCCAGTGTCTCGCGATACTCTCCACCGGCTCACCATAGATATATACCAGCTTACACATGGCGCCGTCCTGGCCTGCATTCTCCAGCCTTACCAGCAACTCGGCCGCTATTGATATCGGGGCCTCGAAAGGGGCATGGCGGGATGGGGACTTCTGCACATTCGGCTCGATATAGCTCGAGGGACGCGGCGGCCAGTTACCCTCCCGGATAATGTCCATGTGCTGGAAGAGCCAGAAGACCTGCTCCTGGGTGAATCGGATATCCCGAGGCGGCCAGAAGCGGTCGCTCCCCGTGTAGAATTCGGCGGTTGGTCTCTTCGGCTCTTTTCCCCTCTTCCTGAGCTGGGTCTTCTTACCGGGGAGTTCATGGAGGCAGGTAGGGAAGGGGCAGTTAAGGCAGGAGGGGGCGAACTCGCAGCCTTTGTCTTCGCTCACCCTGCTGACCTCTGCGGTGAGAGTGGGTTAAGGGATTCCATAGACGGCAAGATTAAAGCCCTCTCCTGTTAATCCTGGTGCGCCTGGTAAGGTTTTCTGGCAGTATCCCCCGTTCCAAATGTTGAGAAATGTTGAGGTCCCGAGGATATCGCCGGCGCCGGCCCCTCGGGAACCAGACCCCCACCAGTGGGGGAGGAGTTACCCAGCAGTAACCCACCAGATTCACCTCCCCGATTATTTCTTGAGAAATATCACCGGTCGGCCGCAGTTTAAGCAATGCCACTCATCTTCCGGGTCTTCCAGGTCCCGGCAAAAAGCCGTTCCACCACATTTTAGACAGAAATCACCGCGGCAAACCTCCGAATATACCATCTGGCCGGCCCTGGCTTTTTCACGGAGGTGGCGCTTATGCTCCTCCGTCTTCAGATGTGAGACCATGTCCTCGACATTGTGCTGACAGAGGGGACAGAAGGCTTTTGGATTCTTCCTTTTTCGCCTCATCTCATAAAGAAAAGCGGGCTGGCCATGGTAAAATCCCCCGGGCCCGTTCCCGCTACAAAAGGCACCGGCGGATACTCTTCCTTCTTTATCTCGAGAGGCAGAGGGGGAGGTCAAAAGCCTCCCCCTCGTTTTGACTGCACTAGGCGTGTTCAGTGAGCAGGACGATTGCCTTGTTGGCTGGTCGGATCGGATAGCCGCCGACCCTCTTGTGGACCTTGAAGCCGATCAGGCCGGACTCAGCATAGAGCTCGACCAGGCGCTGGACGGTTATGCCACTCGAGTGGTCGAGGATGCGGTATCCAGCGTTGAAATCTCCGAACGCCGCTATAACGCCAGCTGTTCCTGCGAGGGTAGTGAAGTCATCCTGAGTGTAGATTGGATAACCCACGAAGGTGTTGGGCTTACCCTCTATCACGGAGGGCTGCCACAGGAAGGGCCCGGTACTGGCGCCGGCGTCGGTATCTCCTCTCAGCTGTCTGAGGGCAAGCTCGGTGAGGGAGTGGACCAGGAATGAGCCACCCTTTCGGAATTTCGACGGGCAGGTGTAGACCATCTCCAGGAACTTCTCGATGGTGATGGCACCGGATGCAGTTGTGGTAACGGTGGCACCGGTCAGGGTTGCGTTGACGGTGAATCCTTCCGGCTCGCTGCTATCGTGGCCGGCGCCGGCGACAAACGCCGTCTCCTCTGCCTCAGCTATGGCCCGGGCGAAGCTGTCAACCAAGAGGTTAGCCAGGTCTATATCCGAGTCTGACAGCTCATCCTCACCGATCTTAGACAGGCCATATAAGTCCTCGACGTACTTGTAAGTCGGCGCGGTTGGCGTCATGGTGGACTCGGTGGGATCCTCCCCTATTTCCAGCTTGCCCCAGCCGACGGAGGCCTCGCCGATTTCCCGAACCTGCATCCTATCCTTAGTGAGAGTCCTATGGGCACACAGGCCACGCATGATGACCAGCTTGGCTACAGCACGATCGATCTCGGTCGTAATCACAGGCGAAACCAGGTACTGGCCGGTAGCATCTTCGACGAGAGCCTTCCTCTCATCCGGGGTTATACCCTGCCCCTTCCTGATAAAGGCGAGGAAGGCCTTATCTTGCGGGGTGAGGTCCAGGGCCCGGTTTTCCCTCCTGTCCTTGCTGCTAGAGGGGTCAACCGCAGGGGGCACCGTGGCCCGCTGCCTCTCGATCTCTTTTTTTTCGGTTACTGCTCGCAGCTGCTCAGTAACCTCTGTTGCGTCCGCTATTAGTTTATCTAATGGGTCCATTTTTTATCTCCTGAATTTATTTTTGACCAGGTTTTGCTACATGAGTGACGGCGCGGCTCAATTAGCGGGTTGGCGGCTTCCTTGTCTGCATCCAGGAGCGGAGTGGCATTACCGGCTCCGGCTTCCTTCTCGCCGACCTCAGAAGTGCCTGGGTTATATCGATTAAAGCTCAAAGAATTAGGCAATGTTCCCCCTTAAAAGCTTCAACCGGTTTAGTTCTCTGGCAACTTGCTGTGAAATTTTGGTTATATCCATCTCGTCTCTCACCACGGCATTGGGGAAGGAGACATTGTAATTATAGTAGGTATCCCCAACCTTGCCGATGGCCTCAGCCCCCGCTTCCCCCGCGACGGCATAAGGCCTCTGGCTTCTCAGGCCATAAAGTAGGGTCGGTTCGGTTATCAAGCCACCACCAGCAAGACCAGGGAGTGAACCCTGCTGAGCTATATTACCAAGTGACCCACCAGCCCCTGGGGCATAGGGGGGATACAATGTACCTTCGGTCGGGACCTCATACTCATATTTCTTCTCGGCGCCCATACTTTCCATGATGCGGTTATATTCATTGACGAAGTTAACTGCATCTTCCAGTTTCTCCGCATTCAACTGCTGAAAAGCCTCGAGATCGGAATTATAGGCACTGATTTGGTTTTCAAGCTGTTGGTCGATTAAGGATTTCTGGCCCTCGAAATATCCCTCCATATCAAGACCGGATAATGCCCGATTCCGCTCTTCAATAAGGCGCTCCTTCGTCTTGGTATCGTCAAAGGCCTCGAGTTCGCGCTCAAGTTTTTCCCTCTCTGCCCTGCTCAGGTCATCATCGTTAAGTTGTTTTTTGAGGCTTCTCCTATATGCTTTATCATCGGCTTCTTTCCGTGCCGCCTCTCTTTCATCGAGAGCCGTTATCTCATCATTGTAACCCTCGAGCCACGCTGCTACAGATGGGTCAACGGCCGCAATCTCAGCCATCATCATCTCATCTATCTGGTCTAAGCGTTTCTCCTGGAAGTCCCCATAAAGTGCAGCTCGTTTATCTAAGGCACTCTTCTCAGCATCGGCAACGCTAGTCGCGCTATTAATGGCTCTTTGGGTAGCCGTCTCCACATCGCTTAACATATCCTCGAAGTTTTTCCCGACGCTTTCCGCGAGGCGCTGTAATGCCTGGTCCAGCTGGCTGATAGCCCTCGAGGCTTCACCCTTAAAGAAGGACACTATCTTATCCCAGTTTTTCCAGAGGGCATATACACCAGCTGCTAAAAGGGCGACCGCAGCAATAATCAGCCCGATAGGATTGGCTGTCATAGCCACATTCCATAGCCACTGAGCGGCTGTGACCGCCTTAATAGCTATGGCCGAGGCCAGAAGGGCTACTTTATGAGCAACCAGGGCAGCCGTATGAGCCACCTTAGCTCCTGTCGCCTTCCACCAAGCAGCAGTTAATACTACTGTGTGCATAGAAATTATTAGCATCATGGGGCCGAGTGCCGTCATCAAGGCAAGAATTGGCTCCATGGGTGTTAAAAATGAGCCGGCGACCAATGTTAGCTCCTCGAACTTTGCCTTGACTTTTTCCATGATGCCATACTGCTCATCACTCGCCTTTTTATATTCCTCGGTTATTCCGGTAGCACCACGCATCTCCCCTATGTAGCCGTCTATCTCTTCCTGTGTCAACCCGAGAGCGTCGGTGAATGTTGCTGCACCACTAGCAGCCTGGGTAACGGCGGTTCTGAACATCTTGGTAATGGTAGAGCTACTCTTGCCCTGAGCATCTAGCGCTGCGAGTGTCCCTATCATCTCTTCAAGGGAGAGGTCCAACTCAGAACCATACTGAGCGACGTAACTCATCATGCTACCAAATTCCGCTAAGTCTATAATGGTGTTCTTAGTAAGCCAGGTAAATTTGTCCAACTCCTCTACGGTGGTTGGGATCTCAAGCCCAAAGTTCTTGAATGCCGGAATAAGTGTATCTGCAAGTGCTTCGGCAGAACTACCGGTGGCATCAGCTAGAGTATCAAAGGCCAAGGCAGCCTTGGCCATCTCTTCTTTGTTACGCATCCCTGCCCTCGCCAGGACCTCAAAGGTGGCCGCTACTGAGGATAACCGGAAGGTAACATCAGTCACGCTCAGCGCTAAGTCGCGCATTTCCTTTGTTGAGACACCCACAGTAATAGCAGTTTGGCCCAGCTGGGCGTTCAGGTTTCTGGCAGAGCTCACCATGGCCAGGCCGGCAACTCCAAGGGCAGTAAGGGCGGCGCCGGCAATTTTGAGTCCTTTGGAGACCTGCTCGGAATGCGCTTCAATCCCTGAAAGCCCCTCTTTTACCTTATCCGCACCGTCGAGAGCAACCTTGCCGAACAATTCAAAGACTTGCATTATGCTTTCCCCCTCGCCTTAGCTACTCGGGCTATTGCTTCATTGACCGAATTAAAAGAGGGGACGAGTTCAGCTGCCTTTTTCTCGATCTGTGTCATCGAGGCTTTCCCCTCGAGCATCCCGCTCACCAGGGATAAACACTCATCAAGCAACCCCAGGTACTTGAGATATTTACCGTGGGCTTCTCCCCAGGGCCGCGGAGGTTTCACTTTCGGCATCGCGGCGGTCAGGTTCCACAGCTGGGCCCCGGTAGCGATTATGCGTATCAGCAAGCTCTCCCTGGGCTGGTAATTCTGCAAAAAACCGCCGAGCTTCCGGAGTGCCTCCTGGACGGCGGCGCTGTGAGCCTCTAGGAACCTCCGATAGTCCCCTTCTCCCAGCTCGCCCGTCTTCAGGTTGCTTAATACCCGGTCAGCCTTCGACATCGTTTACCCTCCGGACCATGCCGGCCCGGGTTTGAGATTCACCCTTCGCGCCTTATTCACCAATAAAAAAGTCTCACCCCTAGTGAGTGAGACATTCTCGGCTCGCTATTCCTTTATGGCGGCTTCCTCGTTAGAGAAAGTGCCGGTCTCTGTTCCCCGGTAGGAAAGGAGGTGGAGCAAGAGTGGTTTCCCGGCTCTTGCCCGCTCTAACCTGGAACCAAAAGAACTATCTAAACCTTACCACGCCATTTTCCAGAAGTCAAGGCTTCCGGGACCGCTCTCTCAGCCGATTATTTTTCAAAAAATAATCCTCTTTAAGGCTCGGGCCAGTCGCCGGCAGCCACGGCCAGGTCCTCCACGTTCTGCCTCTAGTATTTCCTTAATAACTCGGTAAGCCGCCCCTCCAGTCTCTCAATCACCAGGCGGTTACTTTCCTGCTCAGCGTTCATGTCTTTTATTATTTTGCTTGACCGCTCTAAAAGCCTTAGCGTCAATTCCAGCAGGGCTTCATGGGCCCGCTCGAAGTCAAAGCTTTCTATGGCCTCTGTATATTTGTCCAACAGCTCCTTACGCTCCGAGGCTTCCAAGATATCCCCCAGTTGCTCCTTCCACAGCCTGTCATCCATGGCACTCATTCCAATTTACCCCCTCTTGATTCTTTCGAGCCAGGCCCCGATACGGGCTTCAGCCTCTTTAAGGTCAAAGCTATCCCCTGCCCCTGGTGGCTCCACGGCGCCCCGAGCTTCCCGGCTCACTACCCCGGGGCTAATAGCGGGGGGCAAGAGTATAAAGTCCCACAGCCTGACTTCCTGCAGGTGCCGGGCGCCATCGATAACCGGCGCCTTGATAGCGTCAAAGTCCATAGCTATCTCGGTGATCGCACCGTCCCTCAGAAGTCTCAGGGCTTCATGAGCCCGAGGCACCCCGAGGCTCAGACTGCCCTTAAGAAACAGGCCCTTCTTTTCCTCTGTCATCACCAGGGGGCGGCCCACCGGCTCCCGGATATTTGGGTCGAAGAGGATTCGAACCCGCTTGCTACCTTCCTTGAGGGTCTTCCGGAAGGAGTCACGGCGGAAGATATCCCCGTCCTGGTCCGGATCACGGGGGAATATGGCCATATAGCCCGTGAAAATCCCCGTCTCCTCGTCGACTTCCTTAATTTCAAAGCTGACTGTCTTCATCTCCATTCAGCTACCTCCTGACGCTCGACAGCGGACTGCTAGACCGCTGCTCTTGAAGCCAGCCACGCCGGCCTCTGAAGCTGACCCGGCGTTACAAATGGCGTGATTCCCCATCTTAAACGTGTTGACTATCCCCCTTTTTTCTTTTACCGGAGAGTAAGCGCTGGACCGTCTTATAAGAGACTTCAATTCCCAGCTCACTCTCAAGCCTCGAAGCTATCGCTTTGCTGCCCAGGCCCTCCGCCGCCCACTGTCTTATGGAGGCCTCGGGAAGCTCCACCGGTTTTCGGCCTCTCTTTTTATAGTGTGTAAAAATGCGCGGCTCGCCTTCCGCCGGCTGAATTATGTCCACCCCTGATGTGTCACCGTCTAGAGTGGACAAATTACTCCCCGCTTCTATTGCTAATCCTGCTTTTATCCACCCCCTGGCCACATCATCAGGGATATCAATCTCCCTGCCGGCCGCCAGCGTTCCGTATCGAGAAATTGCCGCCTTTAAAATCTTTACTTTCATGCTGCTCCTCTTACCATCAGCTCTGTCATGACCTTTAGCGTAACTGTTACGTAACAGATGTTACGGTGTTACGGCGGAGTACCGTAACGTAACAGGGGGGGACTATATAATAGTCCCCTGTTACGGCCTCTGTTACCAAAGCTATTATAAAGCTGCTAATCCCCATGTATCCCCCACTTTGACTGTTACGCCTTTTTTAGCCATGCGATTTACGGTAGTCTTGACAGAGGCCTCGTTTGCCTCCAGAGCTTCGGCGATAGCCTTCACTGTCATACTACCCCGCCTCAGCAGGTCTTTTATTCTAACCGACAGCGGCAGCTCCCCGGACAGGCCGGTATCTCTCAGGTCGGTATGCGCCACGGATATGCTGTTATCGGAGAAGGTGAAGCGGTAGCCCAGCGGCGGGTGGAGCCGGGACAGGTTAGCTTTCGTTTGCTTAAGGCTGATAAGGGCCTCGTCCTCGCCGGTCTCCTGCTCCGCTTTGCACTCCCACACCGACCGGGCCAAGTTGGTGAAAAAGACGCTGCCGAAAATACTCCTGTGCTTGGTGAACTGGTCCTTGGCGGTATGGGCCAGCGTCAAACTGGTGACTCCCAGCTGCCTCAAGGCCGCGTGGTATCGTATGGCCGGCTCGGCGTCGTTGAGAGGGCCCCGGGCGGCAGGGCCCAGGCTGTCTATTATGAGAAGCCGGGCGCCCGCATCCTCTACGGCTTTTTTCAGCTGCTCTGTGGAATCAGCCAGGGGAGCCGTCATGCGTCTGTACTGTATCGGCATGGCGCCCTTGGTAAAACCCCGCTCCAGGGCGCTCCAGCGCTTCTGAAAGCTGGAAGTGTCATCCTCGTAATCCAGGTAAAGGCAAGGGGCCGAATCCTTCGCCGTTGTCAGCCCCAGGGCGTTATCGTGGTAGGGCAGCTGGACCGCATAGGCGATTACCAGCGCGACTAAACTTTTCAGGGAGCCGTAATCGCCGAATATGACTGTGGGGTGGCTCAGATAGAGGAGAGGTTCGAGCAGGTATTGGACCTCGAGGGTATCCTCATCCGAAGGCCAGATCTCGTTCGACGGCTCGCCGCGCCGGGCAATCTCCAGTGTCTTGCCGGTGATATAGGTCAGGACCTCTGCCCAGGGTATGTCCTTGGAGTTCTTTTCCAGCCGCTTCGCCAGGCTAGTCATCGCGCCGGTGGCCAGGAGGTTTGACCTGGTAATGTGTAAGAGAGCGCCCTCGGTTTTATCGGCCGAGAAGAACTGCAACTCGGCCTGGCCTTCGGCGTTGAAGCGCTCGACCTCTACCCGCAGCCCCAGATCCGGCCACGAAAAATGTATAAAGCCGGCTCCCGGTGTTACGGTCGGTGCCTTCAAAGCTTCACCCCGCCGGTCAGCTTAGATGGGGCGGGCTTCCCGGGCGCCCGGCCAACTTTCCCCAGCTGGGCTTTCATATCTTCCAGCTGGTTCTGCTGGTCTCTCAATTGCTGCCGGAGGTCGGAGGTAAGAAGTTCCAAGCGCTCCAGCCTCTCAGAATCGTCCAGAATTTCACTAAGTGGCCGGGGCGGGTGGTACCAGCGACAGAGTTCCTGCCCTGGGTCGTATCGAGGGCAGGTAAAACAGGCGTCGGTGGCTTGGAAAGGTAACAGCTGAATCGGGCAGTTCAAAGGCATTCTCCGGCTTCCTCCTGGCTGTATCCATTCCCGGGTATCGTTATGGTCTGCCGCACGTTATCCTGCATCGTCAAACATTCTTCTCGTCAGGAAAGAGCTCCACCTGCGATGTGCCCAAAGCTTTAGCTAGGCGTTTGCGCCAGCTGGGGTAGGGACGAATCCAGCCGTTTTCTATTCGGCTTATATCGGCCGGCTGAAGACCCGTTAGAAAGGACAACTTTAGCTGGGAGAGCCCTCTCGCCTCTCGAATTTCCTTGAGTTTATTATTCACCTTTCCCCCTTCCTCTTGTATTTCAACATAGTACATATTACAATATAGATAAGGATAACTATTAGTTATCCTTTTAGGATGGGAATGGACATAATAAAAGAGAAAAAGGCTATCCGAGCTGAGGCGGAGAAAGCGGTTGGCCACCGGATAGTTCAGAAGTTCTGGGACCTTATAGAAGAGGCTGTAGGGAATGCTGCCGAGGACTTTGACGGTGATCCTGAAGGTCAGGAGGAATACATCGAGAGCTATCGGACCGTGGCAGGAAGCTATACAGAGGCATTGAAAGTTGGCGAGTCCCTAACCAAGGTAAAGCCTTCCAAGAGTGATAATGACAAGCCGTCAGAGCCTACGAAAAGACGCCATGAGTTTGAGCAGCGCTTTTACCTGGTAAGTTTCGTAATAGATTGCTGGGAACGCGATGGGCGCCAATATATCCCCTGGCCGTATGTAACTACCGAATGGAATAAAGCCCCTCTTTCTGACCAGATAGGTAAAAAGGTGTTAAAGGCCGAATATTACCGGGCACTCCGAGAACGGGGCATAGTTATTCAACTCTTGGCTCTAAAGAAGTGGAATAACTATGCTACCTTCCTGCTATTCTTAGAGCGCTTACGGAAACACTATAACGTTGACCCGGGCACTTTAAAAACCTTTAACGAAGCTTGGCTTTACTTGGTAATGAAAAAGGATGACGAGCCACTGCGTAAGTTCCTAAAACAAATAAAGTGGCAATCTACAACAGACATATCCGCACTGAAAGCGAAGTTAAACATAAAGGAGGCTCAGAATGAGTGAATTATTTCTCAAAAAATACTCCCGCCTGCCAGGGTAAGTAAAGGATAGTATTGACAGCTTGTAATCAATGTGTTACAATGCTTACAGAAAGGAGGTGGCAGATTGGCAACGATAAGAGGTTTGGATCCCGAGCTCTACCGGTTAGCCAGGGCAGATGCTGTAAAACAGGGGAAGACAATCGGAGAATGGCTCAATGAGGCCATCAAGGAAAAACTGGCTAGAATAAAAAAGGAGGATCAATAAAATGCTTTCCAGAACAAAAGACCAAAAGACTCATTGGACCTATAATAGCCCAGTCACACCAGAATTTATCGACGAATATGTTAGCGGCTGGCATTTTGGCGAGGATGATGAATTTCTCTGTGCTGCGAGGGACGCGATGGCACTATCTGGCAAGAGGCAACTTGAGGCGCTTCAAAGCCTTTGTCAAGATACCGATGGATACATTATGGGAGACCATATGGCAGAATTAATATCTTTGGGCGAGGGCTTTCTACTTGGAGCTCGCTTTGCTCTTGGAAAGGTAGGAGAAATTAACCCGCGTCTCTTCCAGGAAAAAGTTAAAGTTGGGTGAGAAAAAGGAGGCAGGCTACCCCTCGTTTGCTTTTAGCTTTCGTAGCTGGCAGTCAAAAGGTAGGGGGTTCGAATCCCCCCGGCTCCACCAAAGGGGACGATACCTAGAACTCCTCGGCACTCTAAAGACTGGCCAGGTAAAGTTTTTTCAATAACCTTCCCGTGGTCTAGCAAGAAGTGCGAATCGTGACAGTTTTACCTTTCGATACAAGTGACATCGTGTTGTTATAGCCTGCTTTTCCTGGTCCTAGCCTTGAAGATCAGGTTCGTTCTTGCCACTCGTCTGGCGTGGGTACCAAGCAGCAGTCTCGGTATCTTCAGTCACACGATTCCTTCAATTACTCCACGATCCAAATCAACCCTTCGGTATCCCGCGCAGTGATAAGTCTCGAGACAATGGTTCCACTAATTCCGGGGGGGCAGTAAGTTCAAGCATTTTCATGTTTTGGTGGATAGAATAAGCCAATAATTAACCATATATGAGGGTGAGATCTTATTGTCCCAACGTAGAAGTAGAGATCTCTGTCTAACAACATTTCTAGCTCGTATTTTTTGCGAAATTGGTCTTCCCACTTTGAACCATACGATGCTAACCAACTTCGATACGATTGACCAAGCTCCCAATCAGTCACAGATAATTTGTGTCCCATACAATCAGCCTCATTACAGGTGAATTCATACATAAATGTGTAGGGTATTTTTTCAAGCCGCCTTGAGGGAGATTTATCGAACATCGAAAGCTGCGATAATATTTCGAGCTCTCTTTCTGTCCAAGTCTTTATTCTTTCAGGAGTTATTATTAGCCTTTTCACGGACCTTGGTTTAAAGACTCCGAGTGTTGGTCCTCCCTCTTGACGCTCTCTCTCCAAACTACATAATGAAGGTGCTGCAGTAGGCAGTACTACTTCTTTCCTAATAGCCCAAGCGTTTGAGGTGGGTAATGGAGGTCCGATTTTTTCGATAGAATCAGTTTGGATTTTATAGCTATCTGGTCTAGGATCTGAAGATTTTGATACATTTACTTTTATCCATTGGTATTTCTTAAATTGTTGCGACCCATCTAAAAATCTGAATGGTATTGGGAATAATCTTATCCATTTACCTTCCGCCGTTATGCCAGCCGTACATGAAACTTCAATCCCTCTATGCGCAGGAGTAGGATATGTTTTAACTGTTATTAATACTTGCTCTTCACGGCTTTCGACAAACACGATTAGCTCCGAGTATTAATCTTCTCCGACCACACCCATTAAGCGATATCTAATTACATACACTGATTCATTTGGATTCCATTGCCCATGAAGTGATTTCCAGACCTCTTTGAACTCGGCTAATGTATAACCACCTTCTCTTTGAGCATCTTCTTCATCAAAATCCACCAGTTTTTTCCGGTAGACATCCGTTACTTCGAGATCTGCGAAGTGTGTTATTTGAGCTCTTACGATAGCTCCTGGTTGTAGTTTAGGATCCTTTGCTTTTCTGGATGTTTGAGTTTTAACGCCCTTGACTACGGAATCTGCATGTTGCTTGGAGAAAGGTAAATATAGAGGTGCCTCATCGACAACCTCATGGAAAATCTGGCTGACTGATTTCTCCGGCTCATTCACGATATGTTTGGTTACCTGAGTGGCTATCCTACGAGGAATCCGATGTTCAGCAATATGATCGATTACATCGATGAGTTTATTAGGCTCTTTTACTTGTCGGCTAATACGAATTACTGTGTCATAATCTACTTTACCCCGAGGTATCGCTCTTTGCCCAGTTTCTGGAGCAATCCTCTGTTGAACTTCGGTAGGCATATCGATAAGCTTGAGCCAACTATTTAACGCTCCCTCACTGTAACCCAACCTTTCTGCAAGTGAATTATTACTCGGAAATCTTTCCGGAAATTTATCAAGCAACTCTCTACAAATCTTTCCCTTTTCAACAGCATTTAAGTCCTCACGCTGAATATTTTCTACAAGGTTCAATTCCATGACTTCTTCATCTGAATAATCATGTACCTGGACAGGTATCTTATTTAATCCAGCCTGCTGCGCAGCCCGATATCGACGCTCACCCACCACAACTTCATATTTACCATCACCCATTGGACGGACAATAATCGGCTCCAATACACCCACTTGTCTTATGCTATCAGCAAGTTCATCTAATCCTGATTTAGAAAATTCCAACCTCGGATTCAATCGGTTAGGTTGTATCTTCTTAAGTTCTATTTCTGGCACTATCAATACCTCCACTCACGCTTCATAGTTAGACCTATCACAATGGCTAATCCTGGTAACCTTAGCTGCCGAATACGTGCTTTTGTGCCATTATACAACTTAGAGCATCCACTGTCATAACATGAAGTATACCTGTTGAAAGGCCATTTTGTGGTAGTAAGGTATATCGTATACGTCCAGACAGGAGTTAACCAAGTAACATTCTGACGGAATGTGCAGGTATAAAGAAAACGGCACTTGCAGATGGGGAGACTGCGCAGAGTCGAACTACACCTGAAACAACGATACTGTGTTTCTTAGCTTAGCCTAAGTTAAACATTATGCCTGAATTCCTTGTTAGGGGAAGGGTAGTCATTTGATATCTTCACCGAATTTTTCAGGGAAGCGCACCTCATGTCTAAGAGGATGCCATTCCCCAGCAGAGACGCTGTTAATTAATTGTGCCCTCTCAGTCCAATCTTTAATCAAATCTGAACCCGACACACCGATAGTCTGTGCTATCTTTTTAAGATAATCCGATGATGAAAACATTCGACTTGTTAGTGATGACATCGCTCTTCCTGCTTGTTTCAACAAGCGATAACCTGGATACAATGGACGGTTATCTTCATCTGGGGATGCAGCTAATACTAGGAGTATGAAGAACTTCGCTATGGCTAATTGGTAACTTTCGTTTGAGTCAAAATACAACTTGAAATATGAATTTTCATTCCATAGCCCATCAATATACTGCATAGGGAAATTAGCATAACCCAAGAAAGCCTCAGGATAAAACAAATCACGCCGCTCAATGAGAGAGCGGTTACTAAATCTACCAGACGCCTCCTCGACCTCTATAGGTTCTCTAAGAATATAACTCACCAAGTCTAATTCATCTTCGACCAGCGCTTTTGCTCCGCATAAACAAAGTATCCTCCATGCTATCAGTGATGGAGCACCTTGAGCATATTTTATCACTCGCCCATCTCTCGGTCTTTCACTAATCGATATAAGGTTCCCAGATAGCTTCATGGTTATTTCAACACCTGGCTTCCAGCCTTCTTGAATACAGGCAAGTCCAAAGTTTTCTATATTGTTAAGGATCGGTTCAATCTCTGATATATATTCTTTCGCTCTTTCAAATATTTTATCTTTGGCAACTTGATTTGGGTCCTCTCGTTCATTAAGTGATTTCAGAATTTGGTTTACTAAAGGTATTAGCTGAGCTCTTGTTAATCTCATAATTGTCTTTGCCTCTTGGGGTCGCCCCCGTTCCACTAAACCCTTAACAAACCTCTGCATATCAATTCCTTCTGCTGCTGTACCCACAAGAGGCTGTGCCACTGCGACCTCAGCTGGATTTATAATTTCTGGTACTGTTTCTTCTTCAATACGATAATGCTTTCTCAGAAAGTCACTCACTGGATTATCTGGACGTTCTGGATTACTATCGATTTCTATTAACAGTTGTTTCATTTTATCAGCTAATGCTCTAATACCTTCTGGCGTTTTCCAATCATATATGTGATATGCATATGCCTGTAAGTCAAACGGAATATCTTCACTTTTTTGCGCTATAAGGATAGAACAATCTTTCAATGCGTGTCTTACACCAAGTTCGTAGAAAACATTAGCATTTCTGTCTGTCAAATCAGCTAGTATTACATGCGAATCGTTAAGGTCTCGCAATATTGCTCCGACTATATTACCTCTAGTAGCTACTGAACGCCTGCATGTGTAATCTAGCCCGGCGCCCTCTATCGAGGGCTTAACTACTTTTTCAAAAATGAATGCCCATTCTTCTTCATTACATGTTGAAGTAGATGAAAATGGCATAATAACAAAGCAAGTTCTTGGCATTATGTTTATCCTTCTACCTTACAAATAGCTTAGCTCTACTCTCCCCGGCTTTGGTTCAACTTTTTCCCATGTAATTGGCTGCTTGTTCAAGTCCATCTTCGACGAACAACAATTAATATGAATTGCGCGAAGTTATAGTTCAGGACTTATTAATAATTACCTTGAGACAAGATAAGGCTTGTTGATAATCTTTGCCTTTGCTACCTTTAGTAACGTGAAATATAAGGCCAAGTTGTCTTGTACCATCAGGCTCTGTCCCATAACCCCAACGTCCTAATATAGCTGCCTCTTTACATTTGGAATCAGCCAGCCATTCTTTCGTAATAATTTCGAAATACCCTTTCTTAGGTTTATCGTACACAGTGGCAAAATGCCCCATAGCTCCGTGCTTCATCGTATTATATTTCTTTAGAGAAATTCCTTTTGAACGTTTTCTAGGATGATAATGACATGGAATCTCTCTGGTAAGTCGGACAATAAATTCGGTTAATATTTCTATCGAATCACTCTCGGACATATTAGATGACCTCCTCCTGATCTTCTCCGACCTGCTCACAAAAAGACTCTAATGTAATGTGTCACTGGTTGGGGGAAGGTAAGTCGAACTTGGTTAATCCACCGAACTGGCTTCATTTACTCAACCTACATACTCATTTTTACACCTGAATGCTTCGCTAATAGTTGAGTCTTAAGTTTCTCGAAAGTATAATCTGGCAAAAGTGATAGGTTGCTGGTTAAAGACATATAGTCCACATATTTTACTTTCAGATATTCCCAATTCTTACCGGTTAGTTTTGAGGCGTCAACACACCACTCTTCGGCTCTAGCATCTTTGAGTGGAACATTCTCTTGCTCCCAACCCTTTGTCTCAATAATCCACATACAAATTGTTTTATCTGGCAAACGTTGTTCTGCTATGAAATCTGGATAGTAATAAGAAATAGCACCCTTATGATTTAAGTACTCAATTTTGAACTTAGTGTGCTCTTCAGCTAATTTGGCGAACTTGCTGATATCTTTAGCGGTATCAAGGTATTTGGCAAAATGTTTCTCGAAATCATTGTAGCAAGGAGTAATATTGAATACAGTCCGTGTTAATTCTGTCCAATCCCTTCTCCAGTAGAAGCCATCCAATTCCATTAGCCGTAAAGGTTCTTCAGAGTCTAACTTGGAAATGGTCTTGGTAATTGTTTGTTTTCCGATAGTCCTAGCTAGTGTGGTAATAATATCTTCCCTATTATGAGCATCGCTGAGAAGCCTGCGAATTGATTCGTGTTCCAGGTCCACCTCACGGCCAAAAAAGATATCGCGTACGTATTTCTTGAGTATTGGATATACCAGCGCAAACTGGCTTTCTATATGTACTTCCTTGCAAATTCGATTCGTTAAGTGAGAAAGAATCTCATTAATCTCGGGTATGCCAGTACTTATGGTTACCTGTTTTTGTCCCACGGTTTTCTGAGTGACGGTATCTACCAATTCAACTTTCTTAATACCTGCCTTTATAGTCAGACCCCGGGGATTTACTGGTAAGCCTTTAAGTATCTCGTCGCTAAATCCTTGAAATTGCCGGCTGTGCGATGGAGTTAGAACGGGAATCTCAATATCATACTTTTCTTTAATCTTTACTGGATAAATATGGACACCGATCGAAGGTGGTTGTCTAGTAATTCCTACGCCGACTCCCTCGACCTCCAGACCCTTGACGAATTCCTCGAATTTATCTGTGCCGATTATTTCCAGAATTTGAATATAATCAGGCCCAATATTTTTCATTAACCGTAAGCCGCGACCAACGGCTTGCTCAGGGAGAATGTTCGCTTTAGCGCTGAACGGGCGTAATCCCAAAATGACCGAGACATTCTTCACATCCCAACCCTCACGCAACATTAAGACGCTGACAATGGCACGGGTCCTATTTGTAGGTAAATCGATAGACCTGGCTACTTCACGAGCTTCATCCAATCCTTTCTTACTGATTTCTCCGGTCTTGTCCGTATGGATAAGTAGTACCTGGTTTTCACCCTTGAATTCAACTTTGGATTTTAGGGAATCATAAATATCATCTGCGTCCCGGGTATTTTCCGCCATTATAAAGAGCACCGGTTTACTTCCAACTTTAGTATAAGCCTTGTAATGCTCTTGCCAACGAGAAATAGCTATGTTAATCCAATCAGCGAAAGCCACGCTAGCTTTAGAGTATTTATCCGGGTCGCCTTTCTCCGTTTGATGCACTATTAGTGGGGCTTTGACGATTCGGTCTTCGATTGCCTGGGCTAAAGGATAATCACAGGTAATCCAAGAGAAAAAAGTACCATTCTGATCCTTGGGTGTAGCAGAAAAGTCAAGCTGTAAGGACAGTTTAGTCCCGTATTTCTCTTTTAAATTATTATGAAGTTTTAAAATAGTTTTATACCATTCGAGATCAGTATCATGAACGTGATGAGCTTCATCGTTAATTATTAGCAACTCTTTATGCCTCTGAATCCTGTCTAAAATATTTTCTTCCCACGAACCCGTGGCATCTTTCGGTTTCGGGCCCAATAAACGGTTAACCGGGTCCATGTCCGGTTCTTTATCCTTGCCCTGATATATTTGGTGTATATTAGTTAGGTATAATGTCCCTTCTGTAGAGCTTTTACGGGATTCTCCCCGCATTATATAAGTCATGTTATTCCAATCGTGCTTCCAATCAGAGGGTATCAAATCCCAGTCTAAGAATATTTTGCCGTTTTCGAAATCTTCTCTAAGCCTTTCAAAAACTATGACATTTGGAGCAATTATCAGAAAGCATTTACTCAAGCCCGAATTTTTATTGAATTTCTTATTGAAAAATGACCAGACAATCGCCATTGCCATGACCAGGGTTTTGCCTGATCCCGTTGCCATCTTTACAGCGTATCTTATATGATCTGGCGCCGGAAGCTCTTGCTGGGCTATTAATCCGGTCTCCGGGACTACCCGGGTCAGAATCCTTTCATCGCGGGCAGTCTCCTCAATTTTCTTACGGGTTGTGAAAAGATCATCCCTATATGCCTTGGGGTCCATGTATTTAAATACTAGGTCAGCTACATCCGTAAGTTCCTGAACTTCGTATAGGTAAATTATGGTCTCGATGGCCTCTCGCTGGGCAAAATAATATTGTAAAATGGAACCATCTTTGAAAAAGTGAGTTTCATCAAACCACCATTCGAGAAGTCTCAAAGAGGTAGAACTGATACCTGCTGGAGTCTTATAACCGCTATCACGCCATTTATTCACCTCACTACGAATCTGATTAACCAGTAGAGTCTTACTCGGGCGGCGATAATTTTCAATCAGGTAATCACCCTTACCATCCTTAACTAGGTGTTGTGTTGGGGGGGAGTAACGGTCACGGTTAGGTACCTGCGGTAGTCTTTGGTCTAGGGAGATAATTGGTTTGGCTTTATCCAGTTTTGCTTTCCGCTGCTTTGGCATTAGGTGTTGACCTCCAGTATTCTGGTGGTGTCATTACCAAAGACATCGATCACTTTGACCATAACGGAATGATGCCCCTGTTTATCGTAAGCATACCAATCTGACTTTAATTCTAAGGTACGCTCTTGCTTAGTGCGATAGGACTGCCACATATTATGAAAGGTGTCTTCGTTCCAATCCCAATCTACTGCCCAGTAATCGATATAATCCGACCATTTCTTTATCATATTACGCACATCTTCAGGGATTAAATCTAGGTTGGGAATCGCAAAATCTTTTAGTTCTATAATGACCTGGTTTCCAGCATTCTTGTTGACTTGAACTTCTAGGTATGCCAGTTCAAAGAAGGTAATTTCACCTTTTTCTACCGCTCGGGGATCCATAACATCCCTAGGGATATTAAATAGGTGTAACTGCACACCTTCGGCCTTGGCTTCTTTCTCAACTACGTCATGTAAGCCCATCTCCCATTCCCAACCAAGGATATCCAGAGTATTTTGTCCGGCTTTCTTCACTTCACCAATAGCTTCTTTAATCTCTGATAGTGTGACCGGTGAATCCACTGCGCCAACATGGACGAGGCGCTTGCCTTTCTTACCATGAATATGCATCATACCGGATAGGGGTTCGGCATTGTAGAGATTAAGAACAAACTGGATATATTCATAAATTGGTATTTGCTCGCTGGAATGCTTCTTAAAGGTAATCCCTTGCCAGTATTGACGCTCATATTTGCCGAGGTTTTGAACTGTAAAGGGTTTACACTGATCAATCTCCAATAATCTCTTACGTGAGGTGTGAATGGCATAGCGGCTTAAATCTGCCATAATCCAGCGCCGCCCCAATTTTTCTGCAACAGCACCTGTAGTTCCAGAGCCACAGAATAAGTCAGCTACAAGATCGCTTTCATTTGAAGAGGCTTTGATTATTCTATCAAGAAGTTTCTCAGGTTTTTGCGTCTGATAATTCAACAGTTCGTTGCGCGACATTTGACCACCTGTTGGTATATCGTTCCACCAGTCTTCAGGCAATTTGCCCTTCTTATACTCCTCTAAGTCTTTTGTTTCGTCATAGTCTCTGCCGCTCATTATGCCACCTGAACCTTCGGTGTATTTCCGTCTGTTTAAAAAACTTTCACTATAGGGAATGCGGACTGAGTTAATATTCAAAATCCTATCTTCTGACTTCGTGTAACGTAGGATTAGTTCGTGCTTATCAGGGAAATCCAACCTCGGTTTGCTCGGTCCGGTATAACACCACACGATTTCGTTCCTGAAATTGTCTTTACCAAAGATCTGGTCCATGATTACTTTGATGTAATGACCCACGTGCCAATCCAGATGGACATATATAGTTCCCTTTTCAGATAGTAAATCTCTCATTATCACTAGTCTCTCATACATCATTTGGAGGTATGAGTCGAGACCCTTGCCCCAGGTATCACGGTACGCTTTGTCTTCTATAACCGAAGGCTCTTTAGTCCACTGCACATCGCCTATCTCCATTTTTACACTAAAATCGGCACCGGTCGCGAAAGGCGGATCAATATAAATCAGGTCTATCTCGCCGGCAAATTCATCCAGAAGTGATGCCATAATATACTTATTATCACCCCAGATGAGCCGATTATACCAGGAGGTATCCGGCTTAGTTTTGAAAGAGGAGAATCTACCCTTCTCTTTTTCACGGGTAGCCCGGCTTTCATTTATAGTCTCAATGGTTTGGAAGGGAAGGACTATCCGATCTACTTCTGTTTTTTTCCCCTTCCAATAGAGACCAGTAGGCGTTTCATTATTTAGTTTGTCTGTCATCTTGCCTCCATTATTTTAAGAGACCATTTCTGTCATGGTCATTCGCTATTTCTTTTTCTTCGGGCATACCTTCCTCCAATCGCAGCCAGCACAAGCCTTGATGTTTCGCGGATTACGACGGAAACGCCGGGAAGTAACACCTTTTATAGCATCCTTGACCGTATCCATTGCTATCTCAAGCTGTTTAGGCGTAGTAAGTATTTCAACACGTTCTTGCTTATTAGTATCCAGGAAATGGACATATGCCTTCTTTACGTTCAAATTAAGAGCTTCTCGTGCTGCTACGGTGTACAGCTGCACTTGCAAGTGCAGCTCCTCATCTAATTTGCGCTCATTACCGGTTTTGAAATCAATAATTTCCAGCACGTCTTCTTGGCTATTTTCTCGCTTTAACAGATCAATCGAGCCAGATAATAGAGCATCCTCCACATCCATTTCGAAGGTGCGCTCAGTCTTCACCGAGAGAGTAAAATCTTTCTGCCACATAGCCACATAGCGTAAAACGCTACGCAAGGCGCTTTTACGCAGTGTTTCCTGTTGCTCATCAGCCGCGTATCGGAGATAGAAGTTATCTACTACTGCCTGAGCGATTTCTTCCTCCCCCGGTATCTTCCCTGTTTGCTGAACTGCCTTATGCAAAATATTTAGTACATTGTGAATCTGGTTTCCATAACCTAAGGCTTGCGCGATGATGGGGTTGAAACCATATATATATCGCATTTTATAATCATATTCGCAACGTAGATAATCGCTTAGTTCTGAATAATTAGTAGGAAAGCGGAAGTTCTCAATAGATGGTTGCGGTGTTAACTTTTTCCGTTTCGTTGGATCTGTACCATCATTGGCAATACAATACTTATCGTTTAGCTCTCCGAAGAACTGGGACGGAGATCTTTTACGTTTATGGGGTCCAGGGTCATAGCTAGTTGTGATAAACAAGAATTTCTTAGAGCGAGTCATACCCACATAAAAAAGGCGGCGCTCATCCTCAACGCTACCCTGGTAACGTGAGAAATTAAATTTGCCGGGGTTAAGAAAACCTGGTGCGGTTGCGCGTTGAGGGCGATCTACACACCATGGCATAAACACTACTGGGAATCCCAAACCTTTAGTCCCATGAAGAGTCATAACTTGGACTGCGTTGATAACCAGGGTGGGGTCTTCACCAACTCCGGAGTCATAAGAGCTTTCAGCATAGTGTCTAATAAACCAGCAGAAGCCACCTATATCTTTTTTGGTGCAATAAGTTCGGGTTCCCTCATAATCCGAAATAGCCTGACTTAAATGGCCCAGATTATAGAGTTGAATCTCATTAGCTTCCGAATGAAGGTCTTCCTCGGTTAAGCCGAGTAATACGAGAATATCAGCATATAATCCTTGAAGGGAAATCCTCCCTTTAGTTTCCAGGTCTTCTTTTAACTCTTTAAGAGAATTCTTAAATGCCTTCTCTCCAGGCAAATCGAAAATTATTTTAGCGCTTTCGTAAATAAAATCTTCAGTGGGGGTTACGTAAGAGCCGTCATCCAGGTCTATCAATTTCTTGAAATCCCCAAAGTATGATAATATGCCGAATACTATATCAACCTCAGGAGCATCAAATAAACCGCCAATTCCAGAAACGGCATAGGGAATGTTTGCTGCATCAAAAGCTTCCAGATATGGATGACCATCATATTTTACCGAACGGAAGAATACCGCAACATCGGAATAAGCTAAGCCTCTTTCATGCCCATCTTTGTCTATCCACTTGATTCCAATTAATGACTTAATCTTATTAATAACAAATTTGATTTCATCTGCCTGAAGGTCAAAATTAATCTTGTATGTGTCTCCCTTTTCAGCCGGTACACCACAGGATTTAATATCTTTTTTTAATCGTCTTTTATTCTTAACTATTAATTCTTTACTTAGATTGACTATCCCATCGGTTGACCTGAAATTGATAGGCAAATAGTGGGTATAAACATTCTTGTAGCGTGTTTTGAAATCTAAGATGTTATCTACTACTGATCCTCGCCACTGATAAATAGATTGATCATCATCGCCGACCACACAAAGATTACCCTTTTCGCCGGTGAGTATTTTGATCAATTGTTCCTGAATGGGATTTATGTCCTGGTATTCATCTACGGTGATATGAGTAAACCTCTTCCTGACTTCATCTAATATGGTTTTATCGGCCTCTAATATCTGGACGGTATTTGCCATCATACTGCTGAAATCGAGAAATCTCCTCTCCTCAAGTTTTTGGGCGTATTTCTCAAATGCATCGCAAAAATCATGAGATGCTGCAATATCCTCAGGTTGCCGCATTTCCTCGCGAACGATATCCATCCCACGGATTAAGGTGTTTAAAACCCAGGACTGCTTGGTTATCCCATAAGACTTCTTGGCTCCAGAGGCTTCGAGCCACTTTTGAAGACTACGCCCACCTAGGTCGAAGAACAAAGAGTTGATGAAAGAATACCTTTTTCCTTCGTCTAGAACATCAAAACCTCTATATCCAGGAACAAATTCTTTAAGCAACTCGAAACAGAAGCTATGTATTGTGCCTACGTATAAATCGCCTACATCCGGCTGGTGTCCAATAAGCTCACGGATGATACTTCGAATGCGGAATTTTAGTTCTTCAGCGGCTCTTTCCGTGAAGGTGAAGGCGACAATATTCTCCGGTTTGGCTATACCTTTAGAGATCATGTAAGCGATACGAGTTGAGATAAACTCGGTCTTACCTGAACCGGCACATGCAATGATTTGTACGTTGCCCTGAGTTAGACGGGGGGTAGTGTCTAGCAGTTCGATTATCTCTTTTTGCATGGTATCTCAACCAGTTCCACCCGTACCAGAAGGAAGTCCTTTTGGTTAGGGCAATTATACCCCTGTTGTGGCTTGTCAACAAGACATAAGCTTTCTGGAGCGTCTCAGAGATTCGGCCAAAAATAGGCTGAGGGCAACAATTTAGCGATTTGTTGCTCTAGCGCTCAGCTAATACTCCCTCGTACCCTAACTTCACAGCCGTGTCTGGTACGTATACCCGGTTTCTTGGTTCTTTTTGGTATTGACACGTAATTTCCGTCATACTAGACTACACCTGAAACACGAGGTAGTTTTTGCTTCGATATGGTATCAATGCCGAGGTAATGCCAGTGCGCGTAGTCATAATGGGTGACGGTGTTGCAGGGAGAACACTGTGCCGCCTCCTTAAGATGAGGCGGCTTGAAGCCAAGCTCTATGGCAAGAAGAAAGACACGAAGTGCGGTATAAGGCCTTGCGGGTTTGGCATATCTGCTTCCTGTGTAAGTCTAGTAACCAAACTAGGCATCTTGCCCGAAGAATATGTTCTTCGACACGACGATTACGTTGTCATTAACAGCCGAAGAATAGGAGGTAATCTCTATTGGATTGACAAGCCTAAGTTGCTCAAAGTCATCACTGCCGATGTTCAATACGATGAGCCCGAGCTTGATGACTATGACCTGATTATTGACGCTACCGGTATCGCTAGAGCGTACAGTCCGCCAATTCCACATTCTCAGGACAAGATAGGCATTACCTACCAGCAGAGAGTGATTATGAATACTGATGTCACACCAAAATTCGATGCTATAAGAGGAGGTTATCTCTGGGTCATACCCTTGGGTGAGAAAGAAGCCCATATTGGTGGTGGTTCTGTCATCCTGTCGTCTGACGAAATAAAGCGAATGGTTCAAGAGCTTGTTCACAAACTGAAGCCAACTCAATTTGTATGCTCATGTTCTGAACCAGTAAGGTTATCAGGTCCAATACTCCCTGCATTGCACGGCAAGGTGATTACGACAGGAGAGAGTGCCGGTTTGGTTGTGCCCTTTGGTGCTGCTGGGATTCGTACAGCGCTAGAGAGTGCGATCATTCTGGCACATAAGATCTACAAAGGTGATGTATCAGAATACGATAAAACCTTACGGAGGCGGTTTGGCTGGCTTTCTGATTTGAGAGTGATTGTAGACGAATTAGAGAAGGGACGTCTGTCTTTTTTAAGCATGGGCACAGCATATCGAGCATTGCGATACCAAGGCTTGAGGCCAACACTACCGGACTTGCTGCACATTAGGAGGACTCTGATAGAGGTAAACAGGTAACATAAGGGCGTTTTGTTGAGGCATACTCATAAATGGAATTCAACAATAGCCTACGGCAAATCGCATTCGGTGCTTACACTCTCACCACGGCTGACTAACTTGGCCAGCCCAAAGCTTTTGCTACGTGATATAATCTGTTAACGGCATGAAAAAAGAATCTGAGGGAGGTCTGCCATGGATAATGCCGATGAGGTCATTTTTCTTCTGAAAGACTCTGGGGATCTAGAAAAAGTGCCGGTCAAGCCATACGATAGTGAAGATCTTCTGCAATCGTTGATCGAAAAATATCCCGAGCTTTTAGCTGGTGACCAGATTAACCCCGAAAATCCAGTACGTTGGATAATGGTTAAACGTGAGGCTGGTGTGCCGGGAGGAGAACAACAGAGCGATCGATGGTCAATTGACCACCTACTTCTAGATCAGAATGCGGTCCCGACGTTTGTAGAAACCAAAAGAAGCTCGGATACACGCATTCGCAGGGAAATAGTGGGCCAAATGCTTGACTATGCGGCCAATGCACAGCGATATTGGCCCATCGGTCACATTAGATCTATGGCCATAGCCCAATATGGCGGGATAGACAGAGCTGAAGCTGCCATCGTGAAAGTCTTAGGCCTTGAATCCGGTGAGGACACGTTAACTAACCTTGAAGCATATTGGGACAAAGTTGAAGACAATCTTCGTCATGGACGTGTGCGTTTGATATTTATAGCCGACCATCTTCCTCCGGAACTCCGGCGCATTATAGAATTCCTGAATGACCAGATGGAACAGGCTGAAGTCTTAGGCGTAGAGCTTGCACAATACGTTGGCTCTAATTTGAAAGCTTTGGTTCCCAGAGTCATAGGGCAGACTGAGGTCACCCGCCAAAAAAAGCTACAGGTGCCATCCAGCAAGAAACCTATAAGCCAGCAGGGATTTCTGGACAGCTGTCCTGAAGACGTACGAGGCTTCTTTGCACAGGCCATTGCAGAGTCGCAACAACGCGGCATGCAGGTCTACTGGGGCACTACCGGATTCAGCCTTCGGGCTCTAGATAGTACGGGTAAACGAACAACGTTGTTTTATGGATTCCCTCGCGGAGGTCCGGGTAAAGATTCAGCTGTCGCTCAGGGCTACGTTGGGAACATTGACGATGTCCAGTGTAGAGAGCAAGTACGGCAGCGGTTCCTTAAAATTCCTGGGACGATACCATCAGGCCAATATACTGTCACTCTGGAATTGAACGCACGGACGTTAGAAAACGCTATGAAGCTTCTCAAGGTAGTATGGGACGTTAGCGCAGAAACTTCAAAACCGGACGGCCAAGAAAATAGACAGGCATGACGTACACGCCGGCCGTCTCTACTTTTAATTGCACATTAGTCCATTTTGGTCGAGCAATGTTACAATAGCTTGAAATGTTACTTAACGATGTGACGAAATGTGACCCCTCCAAGATTAGAGGGATTCAAACACAAAAAACTGGTGTTACGTTTTTCAATCAGAGTTACACCCCAGGTTTAAACCTGTAGAAAAGCTCATCTTTAAATGTAGGGACAATTTTAACGAGATTGTTACCAACTCCCATGATATGCTAGGCTTGTTTACAAAGACAAGGGTAATTTTATTGGTAAGTACGATTATAAATAATAAGTGCTTAATCAAGAGAAACGGATGAAGAAATCTTTTGCTCTGCAGCTGGATATAAATTTGGAACAATTTCAATACGATTTGAAAAGTAGGATTCTGTTATCACCTATGCAGAGTCTACCCGAATTAATCGTTAATCTTGTAATTGAACAATTCGATAGGCAACTCAGAAATCTTGTTGACTCGGGGGAAATACTCCGTTTTAAGATAGGTTTTAATTCAAGGGAAGAGATATCCCCCATTAAAACAGGATCACCAGATTCACATCTACCATCAAGTAGGTGGCCACCCAAACCTTCAGTAATACAGTTGCCCTGGTTCCTGAAGAGTTTACCCAGCGAGTCAACAATCGAGTTGGGTTGGTTTGGATTTACGATTGTGTGTAGGCAAAATGATTTTCCTTCAATTCACTTTAAGGAACCAGCTAATTTGATTTGCGCAAAACCCCTTGAGGTTAAGGAAAAACCTCTAAAAACAGTTTTACACTATATAGTTCGCATGGGGTACTGGGAACCAGTAAGTATTCCTGTTGAGATATTGGCTCCCATCGGTGATGTTCTTGTACCATCATGCGAATGCCATCCTGATCACCTTTCAGCGTATATAAGTGGTGTATGGGATTGGACTATCAGGTTCGTTTGTAAGATTTGTGGAAAATCTTACTACTGCGAGTGTTTTAGATCAGCCTTAGAAAAGCACTATTTAAGGTCTCTTGAAGAAAAAGGACATTATTCTGAAAGCGGTTGGCCTCACAAGTTTATTACCGCCTATGAGAAATCTCAATTCCGCGAAGGTATTTGCCATCTTTGTCGTGATATTCCCTCCGAAATTTTTTACTGCCATCCAATGTATGGTAGTAATGTAAAGGTTCACTATGGTCCTTATATCAAGAAGATAGCTGTTGAGAAAGATATTGACGAGCGTGAAGCTGAGAATGAAATACGTGATATCCTGGGCATTCCACATATCGGTGAGGGATGGGTGTCGGAAAGGGAGTTACTGAACATGGTAAAGGACATTTTTCAAGGTAATGAAGTCGTCCACCAAGCTAGCCCAGAATGGTTAGGAAGACAAAGGTTAGATATTTTTGTTCCGGATCTCCGATTGGCAGTTGAATATCAAGGACACCAACATTACGAACCGGTTGCATTTTTTGGAGGGGAAGACGGGTTTCGGCAAACACAGGAACGCGATAGGATCAAATTAAAACTATGTTCTGAAAATGGTATCGACTTAGTCTTTTTTCGCTATGACGAAGTAATTACAAGAGACCTTGTGGAGTCCCGTATAAGAGGAGTTTTGAAGTCTAGGTCGGCATCCTAACATTTAGAAACGAATATTGATCGGGGGTAGAGAAACGAATCTTTATAAAACAAGGGATTCATCTATTAACAGGCACTGTATCTGGTTAAGAATACTTGGTTTTATTACGCTTGGTTGACAATAGCTTATTTCGTTATCTTCGGAGAAAAAAAGGGCTAGGCATCCCGATATAGGGAATTCCCAGCCCTATCTATTCTAACGTCTAGTGGCTATTGTCAGTAAAGACCTAGCTTTTACCGATTCTGAACATCTTGGTGCCACATACCGGACAGGTGCCCTGAGTCGCCGGTTTGCCGTTCTTCATGG
>Ga0315549_1001149_pt1 | contig 28249 bp, 28 predicted proteins | sample SalMarSW160200MG_FD_203101 | JGI IMG/M metagenome (GOLD analysis project Ga0315549, IMG submission 203101) | Salt marsh sediment microbial communities from the Plum Island Ecosystem LTER, Massachusetts, United States - Salt Marsh Sediment SW1601-200 ... | reverse complement strand
GGCAAAGACAATATTATACTCCCTGCCTTCGAATACCAGGTAATTGATTCTGATTTCCACGGGGAATACGCTCCCGTTTTTAGTACGGTGAGCGGATTCGAAGATAAAAGAACCCTTTGTTTTCAGTTCCTGCCAGTGAGCAGTCCATACCTGTTCAGAGAAATTGCGATCGATATGGTGAACCGTCATGCTCAGCAGTTTTTTTCGAGAATAACCGAGCGCGCGACATGCTGCATCGTTTACATATACAAAATGTGCGTCAGGTTCCATTAGGTATACGGCATCGGGAGTACAATCTATGGCAAACTGCAGGAGCCGCTGTCCAAAGGGTAGATCCGATAACGGTAGTACGGTTGGTATAGCATGATCCTCTTTACTATTTCTACTATTTTTAGAAGAAGGTATATGTAGCTTAACCGACTTTTTCATTGTATTCAAACCCTCATAAAACTTTTGAGGATTTAGTTTTTAATTGAGGAAATTGCAAAACTCAAAATATATTAAGTTAGTAAAATGCTTATTCATTATACCATAATAATTTAGCAATTTCCATTTTAGGAGCTTCTTGCAAAAATAACATTTTTGCAAGAAGCTCAATTAATATTATTTTGGCCCAAGCGGGATTTTTTGTCAAGAGAGTCTGTAATGTATAATATGGAAAGAGGGATGCACTTTTTTTTATTGAATTTATGAGTCTGATATTTTACTCTTTAAGAGTATTATGAGCTGAATGATAATGAACAATTTTGAATTTATATTAAAAGTTCAGTTTTGCTAGCTTTATTTAATTAATGCATTATAATTAATAATAGAAGGAGTATTATGCTTATGAACAGAGGAAAGACCGTCTTTGTATTCGTAATTGTGTTTTTTATAATAAGTTCAGTTTCTTATACGGAAGATGATATTGATGATCTATTGTTAAGCGGAATAGCGGATAAACGTAAAACAGAACAGGGATTACTGGAACTGCTGGACGAATCGAAGCTTAAGGTGGAAGCGGATCCACAGGACTACGATGCCCATTGGATGTATGCGGTGCTCTGTTATTTTTACGGTGACTTCTATGCGACCGACCACAATACCAAAAAGCATTATTTCACTCTCTGTAAAGACTATGCCGATAAGGCTGTACACATCAAAGCAACGGGAGTTGCAGCACACTACTGGCTTGGTGTGGGGATGGCTAAATGGGCGGAATATAACGGTATTATCTACAGTCTCTTTACTGCGGACGATATTCTCAACGAGATGACCATTGTGATCAATCTGGATCCGAACTTTTTTAAAGGAATGCCGTGGGCTATCAGGGCCACTGTTTATGCTTTTGCCCCGGCAGGAATCAGTGTGGGTGATACAGATAAAGCTAAAGTGGACATACAAAAGGCCCTTTTTTATGGCAAAGACTATCGCCAGACATACCAGCTGATAGCCGATATCTATGTGGCCTGGAGTGAATGGGAAAAGGCGGAAGAAATGATAGAAGTTGCCTTGGCTTTCCCCTTAAATCCGCTTATGGAAGTGGAGGAGAGGGACTGTGTCAGAAAATTAGAGGTACAAAAACAAAGAGTAGCCAAAGAGCTGGTAAAAAGATAATTTAAAAAATCAATTTATATAATGCGGAAATTGCAAAAATCAAAATATATTAAGTTAGTAAAATACTTATTATTTATTCTATAATAATTTAGCAATTTCCATTTGAGTGGGGAAGATACTATCGTCTATACCCTGTGCTCCGCCCCATGAGCCGCCGATTGCCAGACAGAGTATCAGATAAAAATCTTTATAGAACGGCCGGGCTTTCCAATCCGTCATCTCGTTCTCAAAACTAAAAAATTTATTATCGTCCACAAAGAAATCAAGCTTGTCTGGATACCATTCCACGGCATAGATGTGAAATACGTTAAAAGGATCATCAATATAAAATGTGCCGAATTTATGATTTCCTTGGGGATGGTTGTATTTACCGCAGTGAACACTCGCCTGTACGGTTCCGGGATGATGACCCACCTGTTCCATAAGATCTATTTCACCGGAGGAGGGCCAACCGTATACACTTTTAATGTTTTCGGAAGGCATCATAAAAATAGCAGGCCATGTCCCCCTGCCTTGGGGAAGCTTTGCCTTTACTTCTAAACGGCCTTAAGGCCGGTTATTTTTAAGGTGGAGAGAGTAGAGTAGCGCAATAAACCTTTAAATTTTTCCGGAGTTATAAAAAATATTTTGTATCTGGATTATATTGGTATTATAATTGAATATAGAATAATAATGATAAGTATTTTGTGAGGGGGTATGTATGAAAAGAGCAGTTGCAATTTTAGTGAGTATGATGATTTGCTTTTTTTTACTAGAGTCTTGTGCGGGTGACGATGCGATTCAGCGGGTCTATGAATATATGGACAAAACACTATCGATTGTTGAAGCACATAAGGGCAATGCTTCTAAAGCTGCCGACGAGGTAAACAATTATATTATGAGTATCCAAAGCCAATTGGATAAAGTAAGCGAAGAGTTTGAGAATAATGAAGAGAGAACCGTACAATTAGCTCAAAAATTAAAACCCTTGTTTGAAAAGCAAGAGAGGCTGCTTAAAAACAGTCCGGCTCTTAGAAAAAATATCCGTTTACAACAAGCACTTGTAATTTTTGAGGTTTTGGCTTATACAGAACAGCCGTAGTATAAAAGACCGTTATAAGCTTTCTATGCGATCTAAATTTAAAACGAAGGGATTTTGCAGTGATCAAAAAGAAAATGTTTACTATGCGGGAGGGGGGGACTACTGAAGATGAACGCCTGTTGGCTTCAATCAAAGCAAAACCTGCGGCGTTTACCCAAACAGATCCATGGCGAGTATTCCGTATTATGGGTGAATTTGTTGAGGGATTTGATACTCTTGCCAATGTTGAAACGGCTGTAACCATTTTCGGTTCCGCACGTTCCAAGCCCGCTGATCCCATGTATAAGAAAGCCATGGAACTTGCCTCATTACTCGGTAAAGCGGGAATTGCCATTATTACCGGCGGCGGTCCGGGTATTATGGAAGCCGGTAATAAAGGAGCGCGTGAAAGCGGAGCGTTGTCAATAGGGTTGAATATCGAGCTTCCCTTTGAGCAGCATGTTAATCCTTATGTGGACGTGGCAATTGAATTCTATTACTTCTTTTCCCGTAAAACTATGTTTTTAAAATACGCAAACGCATTTGTTATTTTCCCCGGCGGATTCGGTACTATGGATGAGTTCTTTGAATCACTTACCCTCATTCAAACAGGAAAAATGAAAAACTTTCCCGTTGTTCTTTTTGGTATGGACTACTGGAAGGGCTTAACGGACTGGCTGAAAAATACCATGCTTGTCGAGGGGAAAATTTCCCAAGGAGATCTGGACCTTTTGCTCATGACGGATTCCGCGCATGAAGCATGCGACTACATCATTCGTTCCATTAAGGATGAAACCTGGCGTACGGAGCAGGAAGAAGATGCGCGTAAAACAACGGAAACCGTGCTGCGAAAGAATTCGCCGTAAAACTATCTTGTAAAGCTGCCTTAGTATAACCGGTTTTTACTACTCCTTAAATAAAAACACCGGTTGCATCTGTGAGTTTATAATCCTATACTATACACTAGAGAAGATAAAAAAGTATATAAGGAGAATACAATATCAGATTCTCCACAGAAAAAAAAACTGCGTATTCTCATTGTAGATGATGTATTAAAGAGTAGCAAAAGCATCGACAAGTCTCTGCGTGGACACGGTTTTATAACCGGCATTGCAAAAAACGGGAATCAGGCTTTAACTATGATAGAGTAAAAACTGCCTGACCTCATTTTATTAGATGTATTAATGCCGGAGCCGGATGGTTTTGAGTTCTGCTCCCGATTGAAAAAAAATCCTAAGACAAAAGATATTCCTATAATTCTTTTGACCGACCCAGCTCACGCAGAAAATATTGCCCAAGGATTTAAACTGGGTGCAGCCGATATTATCACAAAACCCATTGTAGTTGAGGTGCTGTTAGCCAGGATTAATACCTACTTGATAAAAACAAGTCTGCGGAAACAGTTGGCAGAGCAAGAGTCCAGGCGCACTTTAGAGCTGCAGGAGCACGAAGAGATGATTCGCGCTTTGGTTGAAACATCAAAGGACTGGATTTGGGCTATCGACATAAATGGCGTGCATACCTATTCTAATCCCGCCGTAGAAAATATTCTGGGCTATCGTCCCCATGAGCTCATTGGCACGTCAAGCCTTAATATTATGAACCCGGATGATAAAAAAAAAGTACAGTCCCTACTCAAGACCTGGATTGCAGAAAAGCGCGGTTGGAACGGGCTTTTAATTCGCTGGAAACATAAAAACGGAAGCTACCGCTATCTTGAAAGTAATGCAGTGCCTATTCTGGATACAAAGGGTAGCTTGAGCGGGTTTAGGGGTGTTGATCGTGATGTGACCGAACGCATGCAGACTCAAGAAGAGTTAAAAGAGAGTACAGAGAGGTATGCTGCCCTGTTCGAACGTATGCTTGATCCTGTTTTTGCAAACGATTTTCAAGGCAATTTTATCGATGCCAACAGCGCGGCGTTAGATCTCTTGGGCTACTCTAAAAAAGATATACCTTCAATAAATTTTAAAACACTTATTGTAGAAGATCAGCTGTCACGTGCTAGGGAAACAATGGCTGAAATTATTAAAACAGGCTCACAGAAAAGAATGCAGGAATATAAGTTAAGGAAGAAAGACGGTGGTTTTGTCTGGGTGGAAACAAAGGGTTCGTTGATTTATAAAGAAGGCAAGCCTTATGCCATACAGGGGATTGCGCGCGATATTACAAAACGCAAACTGGTAGAAGACCAGATTCTTATCCAGCATGATCTCGCTTTAGCCGTATGCAGTATCACTGATCTTATCACAGGAATGTCGCTATGCCTCGAAGCCGCACTCAAGATATCGGGAATGGACTGCGGAGGTATCTGCTTAGTGGATAAGGCTTCCCGGGCATTAGATATGGTATATCATAAAGGATTGCCGTCAGATTTTGTAAAAAGTGCTAAGCATTATGAAAGTGAATCGCCTAACGCACAACTTGTTATGAAGGGAGAGCCTGTTTATAAAGAATATAAGCTGCTTGATTTTCCCAAAGATAAGGCGGAAGTAAAAGAAAAGTTACGGGCCATAGCCATTATACCCTTAAAATATGAGGGTAGGGTCATCGGGTGCCTCAATGCAGCATCGCATGCATTTGGTGAAGTGGAGCTCTATCAACGCAATGCCCTTGAGACAATTGCCGGTCAGATCAGCAATACGGTAGCTCGTCTTGTAGCGGAACAAGCACTGAGGGATAGAGAAAAAAAGTACCGGGAGCTCTTTGAAAATGCCAATGAGGGTATTCTTGTAGTACAGGAGGGCTATGTTAAATTCTTTAATCCCAAAGTTCTACAACTTACAGGCTATACGCATGATGAAATTATGGTGCAGCCCTTTAAAACCTTTGTGTATAAAGATGACCGGGAAAGGCTAAATCAAATTTACAAACAAAAACTTGAGGGCCAAGCAGCCATCGTTGTGTATGAACTGCGGATCGTAAATAAATTAAATAAAATCCGCTGGATCGAGACTAATACTGTTGTTGTGGACTGGAACGGCCGGCCGGCAGCACTTTGTTTTATGAACGATATTAACTACAGGAAGCAGGCGGAGGAAGAAAAAATTAAATATGAGAAACAGCTTCAACAAGCTCAAAAGCTGGATGCGCTTGGGACATTGGCCGGTGGCATTGCGCATGATTTTAACAATATTCTCAGCGCTATAATAGGTTTTACGGAGCTTTCCCGGGAGGATCTGCCCGCGGATTCACCTGTGGTGCAATACTTACATCATGTATTACTAGCCGGAGAGCGCGCCAAGGAACTGGTAAAACAAATACTTGCTTTCAGCAGACGAAGCGAAACGGAAAAAAAACCGTTACGCGTCAGCATTATCATAAAGGAGGCTTTAAAGCTTTTAAGGGCATCCCTGCCCAGTACGATAGAAATTGAATCGTGTATCAAAGCGGTAAACAGTATTGCCTTTGCCAATCCCACCCACATCCATCAAATAATGATGAATCTGTGCACCAATGCCGGACATGCCATGAGGGATAAGGGCGGTACACTGGGAGTAAGTCTGAAAGAAGTGGATCTGGATGCGGATGTTTTGGCTCATCAACCGGAGTTGAAGGCCGGTACCTATTTGAAATTAACCGTTTCCGATACCGGGCATGGCATGACACATGAAATCATGGAACGAGTTTTTGATCCGTATTTTACAACAAAAAAGAAGGAAGAAGGCACCGGTCTTGGCCTGTCCGTTGTGCACGGTATAGTAAAGGGTCACGGAGGATTTATTACGGTTAAAAGCAGTCTCGACCAGGGATCTACTTTTGATGTTTATCTCCCTTTGATTCATGAGCAGGAACTTCAGGAAAAGGAAAATGAAATAGAGCCGTGTAAATCCTGGCCTCAGCATATCCTTTTAATAGATGACGAGAAGGAATTAATCGATTCGAATGCACAGCTGCTTAAGCGGCTGGGTTCGCATGTTCAGACAACAATAAGCAGCGCTGAGGCGCTTAAATTATTTCAAAGCGCTCCTGATGATTTCGATCTCATTATTACGGATCAAACCATGCCTGTTATGACAGGTGCGGATTTGGCTGTTATCATGCTGCAGATTAGATCTGATATCCCCATTATCCTCTGCACCGGTTTTAGCGAGAAAATAACAATAGAAAAAGTAAAAACGCTTGGTATCCGGGAATTCCTGTATAAGCCGTTTACAAAAAGGGATTTAATCATGGTGATTAATAATATATTTAGCCAAAGTGCTTAATCTTTTTCCCTATTCGCTTTTACTTTAAAGTTATAATGCCGTTCTCTAATAAAAATCTGCTGATATGAGTCTGCCAGAACAACGGCCAGTCTTTAACCTGATCATTATGTCCGCCTCTGAGCACCGTCAGTTTCCCGCTTTGAGCAGTATGGGCGAGTATTTCCGCTTGGTGAAATGGAATTATTGTATCGTCCGGTGCATGCAGGATGAGTGAAGGCCCTTTAAAGTGCTTTAGTACTTTTGCATTATCAAATGGATCGAGTACTATAAACGGCGGCAGCCAATAGTGGAGTGCCATGTCATAGAGGGAAGCGAAAGTTGATAATAAGATAATTACCCGGACATCACGCTGTTCGGCCAAAGCACATGCGGCACCGCCGCCCAGAGAGAAGCCGAAGACAATTATTCTTTGCGCGTCAACATCGGGCATAGTTATAAGCATGTCGTAGGCCCTGGTAAAGGCTTTAGTAATGCTTTCATATGAGGGTTCTCCCCCGCTTCTGCCGTAGCCGGGATATTCAACGAGCAGGACTCCTATGCCTAAACCGCGTAAGGCCTGAACACGTTTGCTCCAGAAATCTATGATCTCACCGTTACCGTGTGCCATAATAATTACGGGGAAGGTCCTGTCTGCAGCAGCAGTTTGCGGCCGGAAAAACCATGATTCCACTTTGTAACCATCGCATTCTATCCAGATCCTCTTACAATCGGCCGGCGGATTGGCCAGGATATTTCTGTGAACATGCATGCCCGGAAAATAAAAGTGTCTCTGCATAACAAAAAAGAAACAGGCATATACAATATATAAAGAGACAAGGACGAGTGCGGTAATAAAGATTATTCGGGATGTTAGCTTGGTTTTGACCATAGCAATTTATACATTAATACATACTGATAGAAAAGTGGTAATATATCAATTTTAAATCTGACAGGATTTACAGGATATACTTGATTTAAATTATGATGATAATCTTGGCTGTTTTGTATCATTATATAAAAAAATTTATTAAGTAGAGCTTCTTGCAAAAATAACATTTTTGCAAGAAGCTCCTAAAATGGAAATTGCTAAATTATTATGGTATAAAGAATAAGTATTTTACTAACTTAATATATTTTGAGTTTTGCAATTTCCTCAAGTAATCTTATTTATCCAGTTAATCCTGTCTAAATATAAATATAAAAGGAACACACGCTCCTTCAAACTGCTTGCCTTTTTTTCATATTATCAGATTATATTTTCACGCTCAGTACCACACCGTCGCCGATCGGCAGTATTGTGCTGTACAAACGCGGATCGTTAAAAACCATCGAGTTATACTTTTCAATTGATGTACATAAATGCGCGGGTACGCCCATGGGTTTAAAAAGCGCATCATCAGTAATGAGCAGGCCGTTTTTACGCACCAATTGTATACACTTTTCGAGCATGACGGGGTATAAATCTTTATCCGAATCCTGAAAAATGATATCAAAAGGACCGCTTAATTCATGGATTATTTTGTTCGCGTCGTCATGGATCAATTCGACATAGCCGCTTAAACCCGCCTTGACCAGATTCTCTTTTGTTTTGTTGAAAAATTTCTTTTCACATTCCACGGATATGAGTCTGCCTCCGGTTGCCTTTACTGCTTCACCCAGCCAGATGGTGGAATAGCCGAGGCATGTGCCGAATTCCAACACTTTTTTTGCGTCTACCAGTCTGATTAACAAACCTGTAAGCTTTCCGACCTCAAGGCCGATTGAGGGAAGTGTGTCCGTTCTTGATTTTTCATCCTGTAAAATACGCGGTAAGAGATTGTTATCGTGCATTACAAATTTTTTAATATAGTTCTGAATATTGTTATGAATTTCCATGGTGTAGGTAAAGAATTCTTCTTTCATTTGTTCATCCGTTTCTACCGGAGCAGATATAACCGGTTTGTGATAACCGGAAATATCATAACCGAGCAGTTAAAAGCTGACAAGAGGTTATGAGACATGTCTATTGTATTGTTTGTGCTATGCGAAATCCGGTTTCGCTGTAACACTGATCACGGCACGCGCTCCACCTTATGTCTATACGAAGGTAATTGGGAGGAGCAAGATATCCTCCGCCTTTCCAGACTTTTGTTGCTTGCGTTGACCACGGAAGGCGAGCTTCTCCGTTTTGCGGAGAAACTGAATAATACGATAAGCTGTACCAGTCCCAGCACCATTCCCAAAGATTCCCCGTTTAATCATATACACCGAAAGGTGAAGCATTGCAGGCAGTGATTATTCCGTATTTTTCCGTCCCGTCATAGAAACCCACCGGGGTTAAACCATTACTAAATAATTTTATGCTTCTGTTAAAAGTACAGGAGGCCTTATGCAGGTCATCTCCCCAGGCAAATTTATGATGTTCGCTTGCTTTTGCCGTATAAGCCCATTCAGCTTCAGTAGGCAAGCGATAACCGTTCTTTGTCCAGTCGCATTCCCACGTCGAAACATCGTATGCAGGTTCCAGTCCTTTGATCAGGCTTAAAAAATTACAAAATGCACAGGCTCCATACCAGGTAACACCGTGGACCGGGAACTCATCCGCGGAGATCTCTGCTGCTGTTTTTAGTTGTTCTATGACCTTTACGGTAAGCCTATTGTTATTAATTTCTATTCCCTCCTGCAAACCCTCATTAAGATTTTTTATGCCAAGGTACTTGTAGGTTTTTGAATGATCCCAGACATCTCCCTCGAAAATTATAGCATATTCTTTTTCTATTGCCCAATTGAGTACCTGATAGAACTGTTTGTTTGTAATTTCATATGTGCTCATTGCAAAAGGAATTGTGAGATTCACCTCATGTATGGGTTTTTCATCTTCTGCTATCTCGCTTCCCATGAAAAAAGTCGCGATTTTTCCCGGTAGAACAATATCCGCCATTTCAATATCAAGAGCATCCCTCATATCACCCCCTTGTCACAGCTTATAAAGAAGATAAAAAGAAAACTGAGAGTTATCACTTTGTTTATCATATAAGAATTTTCTTTGCCCTTATTAAAAATCTTTTTAATAGTAGAGGAAATTGCAAAACTCAAAATGTATTAAGTTAGTAAAATACTTATTCTTTATACCATAATAATTTAGCAATTTCCATTTTAGGAGCTTCTTGCAAAAATAACATTTTTGCAAGAAGCTCAGTAATAAAGATAATATGACATCAGTATGTCATGTTTGATTTTGAAATTGGCTTGTTTCAAGTCCCCTTTTTCTGTAATGAGAAGGGGACGCCTAAAATGTAACTAGGCAGCCCCTTTTCTCAAAAAATTATTCACCAAATTCGGTCAGTTTCTTTTTCAAACCGGATTGAAAGGGCAGGGCAACGGTAAAAATTAAAATAAAAGCATAAAGCATGACAAGCAGGGCAACAGCAAGGCCATTTCCCACGGTAACATAATTTGAAAAATTGCTGAACAGGGCGATGACTCCGAGTGTAAAATCGATAAGGCCGGCCCAAATTAAATACTTTTGTAATGCGGTAAAGAAAAGCAGAGCCTTTTCCAGTTTTAATTTTTTTACAGGTTTCCTGCTGAATGCAGTAGTAAAAGCTTCACCAATCTCAGACCAGCTGAATTGACTTTTTAAAAATAATATTGTGGGCACCAGTACAATGAAAAAGCTTGCGGGATCAATGTATATAAGAATATTCTTAAAACCCACTACTATCATCATGCATGTTATTATTATTCCCAATACCAGAATAAGTGCGATAAAATAAAAAATCTTCATATTTTTAGTCCTCCTTGTGTTTTAGGTTGTAAGCGATTTTTAAATAATTAATACTATCTGTAAGAACTGCATCCAATTTTAAGGTTTCAGCGAATACACTAATCTGTTCGGCGAGTGGGGATGGCATTGATTTTGTTACAAGAACAAATGTGAGGGAAAACAGGCTGGCGGCTATTAAGGCCAGACTTAAGATCGCAGCTGTAATCCTGCTACGCCCCGGTAGCGGCGGCGCGATCGGAGATACGGGTACATGGATTTTCATTATTTCTCCCCGGCAATATATTTTTAACAGTTTTTTTGATTTTATGTTTTTAATTGACATAATCTTCCTCCGCAATAAAGGCTATTAAATGCTGTTTTAAAGTGTGGATTTTATATTTAACTGTGCCTTGAGGCATTTGCAGCACCCGGCTTATATTTTTTATTTTTAATTTTTCGTAAAACCGCATATAGGCAATCTGTGATTCATCTTCAGGCAGATTTCGCATGAATTCTTTGTTTTTTTGGTGGATGTGTTTTTCAAGCATAATCTGCTCCGGGCTTCCGTGTCTACTTTTTATAATTTCTTCTTTCAGGGGAAGTGTTTGGAAACTTTTTTCTTCTTCCAATCCAGGCAGGTGTTGCGGGCTATGGTGAAGATCCATGTTGAAAATGAGCGGAGAGGATTGTATTTTTCAAGATTTTTAAATACCTTTAAAATGATTTCCTGGACTGCATCGGATACGATTGCTTTTTGGCTTTTCAGAATTCCTGCTGAAAAAGCCACACGCGCGCGTAGTAGTTGCGCCAGATCCGGTTAAATAGCGCTTGCTTTAATTCCTGGTTTTCTGTTAAGCGGAAATAGATAAAAAATCCCTCTATCCTGTTGCCCATCTACTATATTATACGACTGAAATTAAAAAAGGTTGGGAAATATATGATTACAGAAAATTGAAGGAATGAGTATAAATATCAAGGTTTATGGAATAGATCCGCTTGTTTGTCCCGGATGTGGTTCTACCATGAAAATAATCGCTGTCATCATCAGCCTCTTTTTTGATTCTAATTGACCACTGCTTCATAAATTGATATACTTCCATATTATAAAAATATATCAGGGGAGGGGAATGCAGTTATTACTTTCCAGTGATCGAGAATTAGATAAGCTAACCGAGACAAAGATTGATACTATCAATATAAATAATAGAAAGTATCTAGGATCTAAATACCGACTTTTACATTTTCTTGAGAAAATAATATTAAACCAAGTAGAGAGGATTAATACTTTTATTGATGGATTTGCGGGTACCGGGGTTGTAGCAAATCATTTTAAAAAGTATTCTTTAAAAGTAATTTCAAATGATTTATTATATTCTAATTATATAATTAATAAAGTTTTTTTAAACCTAACAGAGGAGACCGTAGATTTAGAGAAAATAAGCGAAATTTTAATCAACTATAATAAAATTAATCCAAAATCGGGTTATATTACAAAACATTATGGTGGTACATATTTCAGTATAGAAAATGCTAAATTGATTGATGCTATTAGAGAGGATATTGAGTTTCAGTATAATAAAGGGCTATATACAGAATTGGAAAAATTTATATTATTGACAAGCCTTTTATTTGCTATTGATAAGGTTGCAAATACTGTAGGTCAATATGATGCATTTCTTAAAAATTTAGGCCAGGATACATACGATGAAAATGGTAAACATAAAATAGACTCGAATGTCTATAAAAAGCTTTTATTAAAATTACCATCAATTGATCTTAAAGGTAATAATAATGAAGTATATAATGAAGATTTGAATCAATTAATAAAAAAAATCTCCGGTGATGTACTTTATTTAGATCCTCCATATAATACGAGACAATATATTGATAATTATCATGTGCTTGAAAACATTATGAGATGGAATAAGCCGAAATTATATGGAAAAACAAAAAAGTTTAAACGAGACAATTTAAAGAGTAAGTATTCAAGAAAGCAAGATGCTTTTCATGCTTTTAGTGAACTTATAGAATTATCACAATCAAAACATATATTTCTTAGCTATAATAATGAAGGTATTATTTCTGATAATTTGATAATTAAAATATTGAAAAGAAAAGGTCCGGTTGAAATATTTGAAGAAGATTATAAAGTTTTCGGAAATGGTGCAGCTAAATCAATAAAAAGAAATATAAAGGAAAGAATTTTTTATTGTAAAGTGTATGATTAGGTTGTTAGGATATTATCATGAATAATCATATCTTTAAAGTATGGGTAGATTCTGATGCCGATATTAATCAGGGAAACTATATAATTGAATATTCCTCTCTAAAGAATAAAAACCATTTAATTAAAAGATTATATTCAAATAGGGTTAATGATTTTGCTAAAAATCCTAAGAGAATACAAGAGTTATTATACTTAGATAAACCAGATGTAATTATAACTTATCAGAAAAATGAAAACGATATTGAAATACCGGTTTTGTGTATTGAATTTAGCGAACAAACTCCTATGGGACAAAATACATATCAAAGATTTCCAAGAGCTGTAGCATCAGCAGAAGCTAAAGTTCCATTTATAATTGTTTTTCCTGAAAGAGATTGGGTTAAAAGACAAAATATTGAAAACAGTGGTTGGGAATATGCATCTCCTTTTATATTCAATGGATTAAAAAAATTATCAGATTATCATGAATTGCCAATAATATACATTGATTGGGCATGTGAAGAAAATAAAGTATCATATAAAGGATACAAGCATTATGATGAAAAATATCCAAACATGCCAGATTCAAAATCACCACAAATCAAGGATATGTTTTCTTTTATCGAATTTATTTTGGAAAATGCCATTTATGAAAGACAAGCAAAAGATTTATTTAAACATAGAATAATACAGAACCTATTAAGTGATTTAGATTCAAAAATATATTCGAAAGGAAAAGATTTTATAAAAAAGGTGCCTTCTAAATCATCGGGCTTTTTTTAGAAACGGTAGAATTGAAAAACTATATTTTAGAGAAATCATCTTTAACAAAATTTGATTATGCTAAACTACCTGATTATATAAAAATGAGGAATAACTCGCTTATATTTTTTACTAAAACAAATAATTTTAGAGCTGATCCTTATACAGGAACTATGTTAGTTTATGATTATTCCTTTTGTCGTTTTGGCCCTAAAAAAACAGATAGACATACTAATTTGATAATTCATTTTCCAAATATTACATTAAATGATGTTAAGAAAAAATATTTTCACTATTATAAATCCAGATGTACTTTTCAAAGAGATTATAACTGTGATTCCCAGTATTTAACATTACATCTTAGAGATGGCTGTAAATTTACAAAACAAAAAGAGATTAGAATTTATTTTTATTTTGCAGACTTAATGATTTTAAATGATTGTGTATTGTATTGATGTATATGAAAATAACTGAATATGTTGTTACGACAAGTGTTGTAAATCTTCTAAATACAAATAATTGGGAAATTTTATCAGTGAATACTCCATTTTCCGGAAAATCAGTATGGATTAAACCGATTGATGGTTATAGAGGAAAAGGAACTTTAATTCCAGATATAATAGCAAGAAAAAAAATAATTAAAGGAATAGCGTATGCAAATACTTTAATAAAATATAATTATCCTAATGATTTAATTGTTTTTATAGTAGAGGATTCTGACAAAATAAAAATATTTTGCAACAAAGAAACGGTAATTAAAAATGAATTTAACAACTACTTTAATTTTCCATTAGAGGGTTATTAAGATAGATTGGAATTAATATATATGAACGATAAGAAAGAGCTATTTAACGAAAAAAATGAAAGTAGGGGATTTTATTCAAAAAAAAATCGACTCAATGAATTAACAGGTAAAGAATGGGTTTATTGGTCGAAGAGTGTAATAAACAAGCAATATCCTCCCAATTTACAGCATAAATTGAGGTCACAACATGGGGGGCAAAAACCTCCTGATTTATGTGCTGATTTAATTAAAATATTCACAAAAATAGATCAATTGGTTCTCGATCCTTTTGCAGGAGCAGGTGGCACTTTAATAGGAGCATCTTTAAGCCAAAGACGATGTATTGGTATTGAAATTGATAGCAGTTATATAAAGATATATAAAAAAGTGTGTAAACTTGAAAAAATTGAAGAGCAGAGAATGATTCATGGTAATAGTAATAAAGTTTTAGCCGATTTAAAAAACGAAAATATTCAGGTAGATTTTATCCTGACAGATGTACCTTATTGGAATATGGATAAAGTAGATAGAAGTAAGGGGAAGTTTAAAAAAGTCGGTGAAAAACAACAGGAAAAAAGAAAAACAAAATTAAAATCTTTTAATGGAATAAAATATCCTGATAAAGCCGATTGGTTAAGCAGTTTAATAAGGATATTTGAAAAAGCTATTTTACTTTTAAAGAAAAATTGTTATTTAGCAGTTTTTATTGGAGATATGTATAATAACAAAGAATACCATTTTTTAAGTGCTGATTTAGCAACTTTGCTTAAAGAATTAAATCTAACTATGAAAGCCAATCTTGTATGGTATGATGTAAGTAAATCGTTACATGTTTATGGTTATTTATATCAATTTATTCCTTCGATGATACACCAATATGTTTTAATCTTTAGAAAGGAATTTTAATTATACAAAAATTCTATCTTTCTAATCCTAAAGGGCCTTGTCTGGTTACAAATTGCTCAGTTAGTTTATTTTATACACAGTGAAATTGAAATCACAATCAATATTTACTCCATTTTGGTGAAATATTTCAATTCCTATTTCACCTCCCCACTATAAGTCATTATAACTACAGATCTATCAATGATCGCTATTGGAGTTATGGTTATGGATGCTGTAAGCTTATATGTGCGTTTAAGAACTTCGGATTTAATATCCTAAAAATATATATAATCTTTATGTATGTAAATGAGTAGTTTTCCATCCGGGCTAAAGCTTAAGCTATAAACCCCTTTTGACTAGTTTTCTTTCGCCTGATGTTGTAATGAATGCCTAAGTTTTACTGTCCCGATATCCCAGATTCGTGCAAAACCGTCTTCACTGCCGACAGCCAGCCACTTTCCGTCTGGGCTAAAATCAATTTAAAAGATATGGTCGTAGCGTCCGTGTTTTAGATATTTCTCATCGATACTAAAAGAATTAATCAGTTTTCCGCTTTTAAAATCGGACAGTTTTATGGAGCCGTTTCCAAAGCCCGTGGTATATTTATCTCCGGCAGCATCAAAAGAAAGCGTATTTATTTAAACCTTCTCAGTCTCGAGCTTTATGTGCGGAGTTGTATAATGTAAACACAATGAAAGCATTTCATTATACGTGTTTGCTCCGCCACCGATCTCTTCCGCGTAATCTAAGGCCGTGCTGTCGCTACCTGCGGGAAAGCAAAGCTTTCCCTGGTCCGGGCCGGGGTGCTCGCTTCCGCGTGCATCCAGGCACGCTCATCCTACCTGGTCGGTCGGCGCTCGTTCGCTCTCGCCGTTTCTTGGCAGAAACGGCTGTCGCTACCTTCGGCGAAAAAAGAAATTGTATCGATGAAAAAAGATAAGAGTTTTCTGTATCTTATTTTTTCTTTAACCGGAAGGAACTTTCTTTTTGGCAATATTTATTAACGTTCTTAAGGCTTCGTTTACTGATTCATCATTATTGAATACTGCCGCGACATCCGAGTCAAGGTGAATAATATTTGTTCCCTTTCGGTATTTTGATGCATACTTCCCTTTACCAAGACTTTTCATGTTTGAAAAATCATATTCATCTCTTAAATTATTATTTTCATTTTTCATCTTCATAATACCTCCGCTCTTTTTTTGTTGCCTTTCGAGCAGATATAATTCTTATTATATCGTTTCTTGCAGTAAATGCAACTACCAGAATGTTTCCTGATTCGAAGAGTCCTATTAAAATGTATCTATCTTCTTTTTCTGAATGGTCGGGATCATAAAATGTGTCCGCTAAATTATCTGAAAACACTGTAGCAGCTTCTTTAAATGTTATGCCATGTTTTTTAATATTTCTACTTTCTTTTTCAGAATCCCATTCGAAATACAGCATAATTCCCCTATACTTTTAAAGAGAGTATAAATCTGAACGGGGAAAAGATCAACAAGAAAGCATATTATGGAAGTACTTTCACTACTATTTTTAATAATACTGTTGTTAAAAAAAATTATTTTATTTAGATATAAAAGTTTTAAGGGCTGCTTCGGCTGTCCCTAATGTTTCCCAAAGTTTTGGTTCAATACGACATAAGCATTTAATATGAGAATATAATCTTTTAGCTTCCTTAATATTTAATTCACTAAATGATAATTCATTAATCCATTCACCAAGAAATGAACACCATTTTTTTATATCATAGTGTGATGCTGCACATATTAGTGCAATTTGCATTACTTGATCTGTGGTTATCTTATTTGTTGAAAAATGCCTTATAATGCGTATTAATTTTCGCAGTTCAGATGACAAATCTGGGTTTCTAGTTATGGCAGCTACTCTTGAGAGTCCTGTTAGTATAGGAAGAATATACTCCATATTTTTACTAAATTTCACATGAAATTTTGCCTGCTGCAATGCTTTTGTAATCAATTTTGAATAATCAGGCTTCATTTTAAATAAACTTGTTGCATTTATTATGGCATAAAAAGAGTCCGGTTCTATTTGGTCAGTAGTCAAAATACACTTGATTTTTTTTTCTATATCAGATGGTAGAGTTATTTTACTCTCGATTCCCCCTTCAAGAGGACCGGGATAAAGTGAAAATGGTAATTCCATAATATTTTTAATGGATTTTGAATTATTACCCATTATAAGCTTTTTGAGTTTTGGAAATGAATTAATTATTTCAGCATTGTATTGGGCTGTATTCCAAATACGGCTGATAAATTCTGCCTTAATTTGCATGGCAGATATAAATTCTGGTATCCATTTCGGTTCACGTCGTAAGTCGCAAAGATTTTGTAAATAAAACTGTTCTCCTCTAAATCTGGTTATTTTTTTAGTTAATTCATTTACATCTAAATGAATATCCACAATACATCTCTCGATAAGCGATGCGTGAGCTATAGAGGCAAGCCGCCTCCAAAAAGGAGGTTTTTCATCGAATAGTTTATTAAAAGAAAGATCCCCGTCTACAAGTATTATGAGTGAAGATATTAGGTTAAATTTGCTTCCTTGCTTGTTCGGATCATCATCTCGTATTTGTTCAATAAGATTGATAATATATGACTCTATCTCAGGCCATTCGTTTAATTTTGATACTCCTATTTCTATTGCCCCAATTTTAGAGAAACAGTCTCCTGCTTGTATAATTTGTTTAAGAACCTCTATTGTAACCCCTTTTCCAACCTTCTCGATATCAATAGCTTTTACAATTGATGCATGTGCAGATAACAATAGTGATAAAGATAGCCCTTTCTCCGGATTCCAGGAAATAAGCTGTTCAATGTGTCCCTTGATAACATTATCCACATATTCAGGAAGTCTTTTATAATTCCTGCAATCACCGATTAACCTGAGATAATATCGTACTGAATTTGGAACTATTGCTGAAAAGAGAATGGTACGATTTAATTGTAATTTAATGGATTCAAAAAATGCAATCGGAGTATCTTTTAACTCTGAACTAATCTCATCCAATATAATATCATCTCTTTCATTTTCTGACATCATATTGCGTAATTTTTTAGAAATATTCTGAGGTAAATTTACTTTTATAGCGGCTTTATCAAACGCAGATAAGCGTTGTCTGATATTTGGTAATAATGAAAAGAGGTTTTTTAATAGAATACGGTTTTTTTCTTTAATAAGAATAATATTCCCCCCGGATATATCTTCGACTTTTATATCCCACTTATTTTTTGAGGAATCATACACTACATATTGTTGTGAGGGATCCTTAAAAGCCGTACGAACAGTTTCAAATAATTCTGATTGTTTAAAATGTTCATTTCCATCAATAATGAATAAGGTATCTTGTGTAATCAAACCATATTCTTTTATAAAATTATTATCAGAAATTATAGCGTTCTTAATTGACGGAGGTATATGTTTACACGCAGAAATTGCGACTATTCTACGTAATGATGAATTTTTTTCAATTTCCTTTTTTAAATCCTCATTTACTATCTTTGCAATAATATCTTTATTATTCTGTACTAATTTTAAAAAGATTTCTGGGTTCTCTATCTTAATTCGTTCCATAACAGTATCATCAATCCAATTCCAGTATCTCTCATTGACTTCTTTGGTTGTATCAGCATGAATAGGAAGTAGTCTCCATAGTAAAGATTCATAATCACGCAAAGCTATCTTTATGCCAGCCTCTTCATTATATGCTGAAGCCCAACCTTGTAAATCAAGAAACTGAAGTAACCAGTTTGAACGTGCCCGTGCGGTTATGTCGTCAATTTTCTCAGACCATTGAAATCTTAAGGTTTTGAGTATAATTGCCAATATATTATTCAGCCAATTTGCCTCCTTTGGAAGTACCAAGGCGCCTGTCATTCGTGTCTGTAAAATATTCTCACGTATCGCTTTCAATTCTGCAGTTTCAGATAAAACACCATCTGCAATTGAAGCAGATTCCAGATAGTAAAGTAATTCATTTTCCTCTATTGGTGTTAGTAAAAATCCGGCACGACGTATTTTTGTATGATACATATATAATCTGTTTAATTCCAATTTTCCTGTTGAATACATTGTATCAATAAGTTCCCAACTAGTTATGGTAGGAAGGGTAATTGAATCGGTCTTTATATTCTGATGATAGTTTATGTACCGGTCGTCAGAAACAACGACATCAGCTTTCATGACAGTACCAACAATACTGCCAATAGGAGGTGAACTAAATTCTGTTTGATTATCATCTTGTAGTATCGGAAGCGGGCACAATTTCACCTTCCCATTAGCAATACCTCTTGCAAGCATACTCCTTAAGTCTTCAATTATTTTTCCGGCATCCTTCAATAAACTGGCATATCGAATAAGGGTTTTGATTTCGTTTGTTTCTACTGCAGAAATAATGGCAGTAAGACCTGCTGGTTTTAGTTTTCTTAATAACTTTAAATGCTGTAAGTAATCAATTGTGATTGTATCAAGAAAAAGTATCGCCCCATCTCTAATTTCTGGTTCATTAGGCCATCTTTTTTCATGTATACTCAAATACGTACGCGCTGATTTTTCTTCAGCGGCTGTCAATTGACCTTTTTGTTTTAGTTTGTCTATTAATGCATTGCAGCTACATAAGTATTTTTGATGGCGGCCGAGATTTGCTTCCTCCTCCATGAGAGAATCAATACGGTGTATTGGATATGAACGCACAACAATACGTTTGCTTTGATCTTTTTCAACATCAGATTCCGCCTCTGCAATTAATGCAGCCAACTCTTCACCAATCTCTGTAACTAAATCGGCATCGGCTCTTGTTGTACTGATAAATTCTGATAAAGTTCCTTCATCTATCAACTGCCGTAATTCCTGTGCATTATGAATCCTGCTTGGCTGGTGAAATCGTGTTTTACTCTTTTCTTCAAAAAGCCAACCAAGAGTTGTATGTGGAATTATAATTTTATCAAAAGAGCTGAATACTTCATTTAGAACTCCGAGAAATGTCAGCGTTAATAATGACGACCCATATAATCCTGCACTTTTAAAATTACTAATTACCTTTTGCTTTACACCGCTGTATGCATAGATATTTAACCGCCGCCTTGGATCTGTTTCATTTATATTTGCGAGTGCTGGCAATAAAAAAAGATCTACGAGTGAACGATTTAACAACTGCGCGACTGCGAAGACATCAAGCTCACCTTTTTTTAATTTCATTATGATTTCAGTTTCTCTACGATCCCAATCGGGCTTTAATTTAATAATGTCTTTTAGCGACATTTTATGTACAGGACCTCCGTCACCGGAATACTCAATCTCTTTTGGCAGCCAATCCGCAGCTTCATTAGCATTTTCCCATCCGCCATTTGTGGCGATATGATAAGCATTTAAAAATACAGCCGCATCCTTGTCAGCCTTATTAACTGCAGCCTGAACAAGACTTCTTGTCCATTGTGATCCAATCTGCTACGCTAAAGCTGCTGCCTGTATTAGTTCATCAGCAGAGCGCAAGTCTTTGTTTTCCCATTCATCCTCGATAATAATTGCCAGATTTTCCCAGTTTCCGGATGCAATGGAAATTTTGATTGCAAGAGATCTATCGTTTGGATGGTCACGGATTTTTTGTAATGCTTTTAAACACTTCATACTTTCCCGCAATTCTCCCTCTTGAAATAAAACCCGGCACCAAAGGGTTTGCAGAAAGTTGGATTGGCTGAGAAATTCAGGATAATTACGTAATAAATCAGAAAGAGTTTTATACTGTTTATTATTGTTTAAAACAAAGGCCAGTCTTTCCGCATCCCTTAAAGTATGTGTGCGGTTGAATAATTAAGTACTATAGTGGCAAAGTTGTTCCCAATCCTTACGTTCTTCGAGCAATACGACCAGATTATATAGGTTGACGTGTGACCGGTCGGCTTGATAAACCTCTATTCGTGTTTTGACTGGATCGTTTTCTGTTGATTCTGAAATCAATCTTTTTAATCTTGTTACTATTTCTTGATTTAAATCTTCCTGCTTGAGTTCCTTAAGGCGTATTTTTGCTTCTTCTATTCGGCCGGCGAGGACAAGAAATTCCACTTCAGTGCTTACTAATACATCTTTATTAATACTCCGGGATATTTCATCTCGAAAGCGCTTAATGCAGTCTGCGATTTCTCCAGGTTTATTTTGAGTAAATGACAAAACAAAACGAGCATATGCCGCGTCTAATGAATTTCCTCCTGTCAAAGCAATTTGTCGATCGATTTCCTTATTTACAGTTTCAAGGTCCAGTTTTATCCCAAACTGCAAAGCGAAATTTACTCTTCTTAATGAATTTGACGGATCACGCATACTTTCTTTTAGTTGTTCTTTCGCAGATTCATTTTTGTCTGGATCTCGTAATTCCAACCATAATGCAAAGTCCGATGCGTCATTTGCAATACGGTTTAGGTCCAGGCTTTCTGCAACACCTGCACATTCCTTAAAGAATCCACATGCTTTTCTGGTGAATGATAAACCATTTTTATCTGATGAAAGCGGGAATTCATGTAAATTAAAAGGAATTTGCTGTAAAATATCAATTCGTAATTCAGAAGGAACTGCTTGAATAAGATGTGCAACTGCGGTTATATATAAAAGTATTGGAGTCTGTGAAAAATCCGCATCCGAAAGGGTATTTACACTATTTAGTAATTGTTCCCATTTTCTCAGTTTAATACAATTATTAAGAAAAGAAAACTTACCATCCGGATCAAGATCATCGAAGCTTAGTTTCGTTTTTTTAACAAATCAAAGGCTTTCTCTGCGCCCCATTTTTTTACTGCAATAATAAAAGCCGATGACCTGGAGACAGGTGAATCGATTTTTGATAGTTTCATCAATGCATTGTCAAACTCCCCTTTGGCAGTGGAAACAAAGGCAGAAGCAATATCAACCATTTCACTCTGTGCTAATTGAGAAGCGGTATCCAGTATTTCTTCCGCCAAAGCAGTATCTTCAATTGAGAGAATTCGAGCACACCAGGCTAATGCATGGGACTTAACATTTTGTGAACCTCCCGTCAAGTCACCTGATTGTATGCGATTCGAAAGTTCCTTTTCCTCAATTCATCCAATCGTTTGTTGATTTCATTGTCAATCAAAGCATTTGGAATTGGAATACTTGTATTTAAAAGATTTGCTGTATTTTGTGGGATTGAATTAATTGCATCACGGATTGCGCTGTTAGTTGTATATCCGTAATGCTTTTCGATTAATTCAGAATAATTTGTCAATCTTCTTATCAACTCACGCCAACCAAAGACGTGCACACTAAAAAGACTTTCGCTACTGTGACGTTCGGTTATAGTGCGAGCATGTGATTGTATTTTGTTATCATCCGGTGAAGTGGTTACGAATATAAATTCAGAAAGAGCCGGATGAAATTTAAGTGCTGCTTTTACTTCTTTATCGATTTCTTTAATCGTAAGTTTAGTCGGAGGCCAAATACTTTTTCCTTTGCATTGAATTCCCACATATGTGCCATCTTTACGTGTTCCATAGATGTCTACACCATTTTGGCGCTGACCCTGGCGTCCATGACGGACAAGGTTTGGATCATCCAATTCACGCATAAATAAGTCAGCACAAATATCTTCAAATTCATCCCAGTTTTTTGGAGGAGGGAGTTGCGAACTGTTTAATGTGGGCATGGCATACTCTTCGGCCTCAATTTTATATAATATACATTATCTAATCCTGATGCAAATGGTTATTAATATTACAAACCCACAAGGACTTGCCCTCCACTCGTAAACATCCTGTTTACTCACTCCGGGCCGCCTCGCTCGCTTTCGCGTGCATCCATGCACGCTTATACTCCCTAGTCGGTCGGCGCTCTTCCGCTCTCGCCGTTTCTTGGCAGAAACGGCTGTCGCTTCCTTCGGGAAAGCTATCGTTTTCCCTGGTTCGGTTCAAGTCCTCCGATCAAAAAAAACGGGATTATCCTCGACAGAGGGTAATCCCGTTTTTGGGCCCACAAGGACTTGAACCTTGGACACCCTGATTATGAGTCAGGTGCTCTAACCAACTGAGCTATGGGCCCGAAGTATCATATAATGTATACACTTAAAAATCTTATGTCAAGATTTATTGCTGATACTATTTTTTAACCATCAAGCAGAAAAGGCCCGTTATGCGGCGGAATTTTCTTAATGCAATTCTAATATATTGCTAACACTATCATAACCCGGAGTAATACATCTTATAATCAATATATCTATAAAAGAGATAGTTAAATTCTTAAGGAGGATTGTATATGAAAAGATTTTTTATAGGAATGGTTATACTATTAATAACCGGTATACTGTTTTTTACAGCGTGCGGATCGGGAACACAAAGCTTCAATTACGGCGGTTCCACTACAGTAATGCCCATTATTGAGAGTGCCATAGAAGCATATAATGAAAAACACCCTGAAATTACCATAAGCTACGAAGGCTTGGGTTCAAGCGTGGGTATTACTAATGTAATACAAGGCACTTTTTCTTTAGGTGGTGCATCGCGCAGCTTAAAAGACACTGAAAAAGAAAAAGGCGCCAAAGCCACAGCGATTGCTTTGGACGGCGTGGCGGTAATTATTAACAGCAATATCGTCATTGACAATCTTGATCTTGCGACTATCGCCAAGATTTTCACAGGGCAGATAAAAAATTGGAAGGACATAGGCGGCCCTGACGCGGACATAGTCCTTATCAATCGTGATGAGGCTTCCGGTACCCGGGAGACATTTTTGGTTACCTGTATTGAAAAGGCATTGGGTAAGGATGCAAAATTCACACCGCAAGCGGATATTGTTAAATCAAACGGTGACATGGTGCAGAAGGTGGGATCAGTACCTAATGCTATCGGTTACTGCGGTTTTGGTTATATTGACAGAGCCCGCAATGCAGGTGCCAAAGATATTCTGGTAAATAGTATTGAACCAATAGAAGACAATGTGAAAAACGGATCCTACCCTTTAAGCAGAAAACTTTATGTGGTGCATAAGGGTGATCTTAAATCCGGAACAGTGGAAGAGGATTTTGTGAAATTCCTGCTTTCACCTGACGGACAGGAAATTGTAAAATCGGAGAAATTAATTCCCCTCCAATAATTTACTTTATCATTAAAAACGGCCTTTCACCTCTTTCATTAAAAAGTGGTGAAACGCCGTTTTTATTTTAATCCTGTTTCATTAAATTAAAGCTAAAATATTTAATGAATTATTAATCTCTTCCTAATAATTTACTAATATTTATCTTAAATATTAAAAACAAATGAAACTAAATAGAAAAAAAATACGAAATTTCTATGAGCGATTTATAAAATACGTTTTCATTGTCTGCGCGGGTGTGGGAGCGGCCGCGGTTTTGTTTATTACTTTTTTCATTTTTCAAAGCGGTGTGCCCCTTTTTGCTCACGTAAGTCCTTTTGAGTTTTTATTTTCAAGCTATTGGGAACCGAGTGCGGAAGTTAATCCCGGTTTTGGAATCCTGCCCTTTATTATGGGATCTATTATGGTGACGGCTTTAGCGCTGTTAATTGGTGTGCCTGTAGGAATAGCCTGTGCCATTTATCTGGCGGAAATTACCAAAGGCAGGTTTGCTGAAATCCTGCGCCGGGTAGTCGAGATTCTGGCCGGTATTCCTTCGGTAGTATTCGGTCTGTTCGGCATGACGGTCATCTGCCCGCTTATCAGAGAGGTGTTTGGCGGAACGGGCTATAATGCGCTGTCCGGTTCTGTAATCCTGGCCATTATGATTCTGCCCACGATCATCAGTATTTCGGAAATATCAATCCGCGCGGTACCTCATGACTATAAAGCTGCTTCTCTGGCAATTGGCGCCACGCACTGGCAGACCATTACCAAAGTACTCTTGCCAGCAGCCCGATCAGGTATTATCGCCGCCATTATTTTGGGAACAGGCAGAGCCATCGGAGAAACAATGGCCGTGTATATGGTGGCGGGCAATACCCCGCTTATGCCCAATTTCGCGGAATGGCTGGGGCTTACGTCATCCGTAAGAACACTCACCATGAATATTATTACAGACATGAGTTGCGCGTCCGGTTTGCACAGAACTGCGCTTTTTACCACAAGTATTGTACTTTTTATATTTATCATGGCGCTTAACATTCTCATACAGTTTATAATCAGGAAGACAAAGATAAATGCGGTACAGTAAAACAGATATTTCGAACCATACTAAAAATGCCCGCCGTGTTCAAAGAACCGCCAAAACAGTACTATGGCTGGCTTCGGGAGTAACTATTTTTATTTTGATCTGGATAATCGGTTATGTCATATATAACGGTTTTGTTTCGGATCTGCGTGCGGAATATCCGGTAATTGCCAAAGGCGGTCCGGAAGTGATTCTTGATTGGCAGGCTGAGTATAGAGTCGTTTTTATTGTAAACAGCTCCGTAAAAATTGAAGATCTTTCAGCTGAAGCTGTAATCGATTTTTATGCAGGTGAGCTAAAGGACTGGCTTATTGCCAAACAGGATTTAAAGGTGAAAACATTCGCTTTGGATAATTCTACTGCTCTGGGAAAGGCTTTTAAAGAGATAGTACTCGGCAAAACACGTGAGTATAACAGCAATAATCGCTTTGTAGAGAACGACACGGAAATGTTTAAGAAGGTAGGGGGAAGCATCGGCGCGATCGGTTTTATTACAGCTGAGAATATGGAACAGGCGCGAAAGAATCCCAACATAAAAATAGTAAATGTACGGGCGATCGGGTTGATCGCCCATCCAGGTGTATTTAAAATACAAAACCAGCAGAAATTACGTCATCTCACGGAAGAGGATGTCATAGATATATTTACAGGAATTGTGAAAAATTGGCAGCAGGTTAATGGAATTGATTCGGATATTCAACCTGTTTTATATAACGAAGATCTACCGATAGTAAAGCAGTTTAAAAAGTATGCACTTGGTGATGATAACGTTTTCAGTCTTAATGCTGTTCATGTAGATAATCAGGAGGATTTACTCAATCTTATCAACCGCAATGAGGGGGCTGTGGGCTTTACCAGTTATTTTTATCTAAAAAAGCACTTCCCGGAACAGATTATTAAGGTAGAACGAAGAGAGGTGACAAATAATTTAACCTTTGACTATCTTATCGAAGAGCCCAGGAAGTTCGGTAAAGTGGGGGGGATATCCACAATTATTTTAAACACTATTTTTATGATCCTGCTCACTGTTATGATCGCGACGCCGATCGGTGTGGGAGCTGCTGTGTTTTTTACGGAATACGCGGGGGATGGCCGGCTGGTTAAGTCCTTACGCTTTTTTACGGAGAGTCTTGCCGGAATTCCTTCGATTATTTTCGGTCTTTTCGGTATGCTGGTTTTTGTTGATTTTTTAGGTTTTAAATTCGGGCTGCTTTCGGGAACACTAACCATCACCCTGATGGTTCTTCCCACAATAATAAGAACTGCGGAGGAATCTTTAAAATCGGTACCCAAAGAATATAGGGAAGAAAGTTTCGCTCTCGGCGCGACAAGGTGGCAGACAATCCTTGGTGTGCTAATACCTACGGCTATTCCGGGCATACTTACAGGTATCATCCTGGCAATAGGCAGGGCGGTAGGCGAGACTGCGGCGGTAATTCTTACTCTGGGTAACAGTCCAACGCTTGCCAAAAACCTTTTTTCATCTGCCAGAGTGCTTTCGGTTCATCTCTACTTATTAGCTACCGAAGGCATCTTTTTTGAGCGCGCTTTTGCCACCGGGACTATTTTGGTATTGATTATTCTTATTGTAAATACCGTTACCACACAGTTGATAAAGAAAATGAATAAAATGCATAAAGCTTAGGCGGAGACGGAAATGAAAAAGAATTATAAAATTCAAACAAAAAAATTAAATCTTTTTTATGGAGATTTTCAGGCGCTTAACGATATAAATATGGATATTGAGTATAATAAGATAACAGCGCTTATCGGTCCTTCGGGCTGCGGCAAATCAACCTTCTTGCGAACCTTAAACAGGATGAACGATCTGATAACTTCCGTTAAAATAAACGGGACTGTGTATTATGATAACACGGACATCTATAAGGATTATGATGTGATCGAGTTGCGCAAGCGCATCGGTATGGTTTTTCAGAAACCCAATCCCTTTCCCATGTCGGTATATGACAATGTCGCTTATGGTCCGCGCGTTCACGGAATAAGAAAAAAAGAAGAGCTTGACAGGATAATAGAAAAAAGCATAAAAGCGGCCGCAGTTTGGGATGAGGTGGCGGACAGATTGCATCAGCCGGCATTGGGTCTTTCCGGAGGTCAGCAGCAGCGTCTATGTATCGCCCGGGTATTGGCCGTGGAACCGGATGTGATTATCATGGATGAGCCCACATCCGCTTTGGATCCGATTTCAACCGCTAAGATTGAAGATCTGCTTGATGAATTGAAAAGAAAATATACCATAATTATTGTGACTCACAATATGCAGCAGGCCGGAAGAATTTCCGATTATACAGGGTTTTTTAAATGGTATACTTATTGAGATGGGTACAACAAAAGATATTTTCTTTAATCCTAAAGACAAAAGAACGGAAGATTATATATCCGGAAGATTCGGTTAGAACAAAAAGGAGAGAAATATGACAACACGACTACATTACCATGAAAAACTTGAAGAGTTAAAAATAGATGTGCTTAAAATGGCAGGCGTTGTTGATGAATCCATATCCAGGGCTATGCGCGCTCTTTTAAAAAGGGACAACTCCCTGGCACAGAAAGTAGTTGAAGATGAGAAAAAAATTAATCAGATAGAATTTGAAATTGAAGAAAAATGTGTGGTTCTGATCGCGACCGAACAGCCTGTTGCAGGGGAACTGCGCTTTATTATTTCCACACTTAAAACAGTACGTGATCTTGAACGCTGCGGCGACTACGCCTGTCATGTTGCCACTACCGCATTGCATCTTGATGAGAATGCAGCAGTAAGCATTCATGATGATCTTCCTGAAATGACGGAAACCTGCAGAGAAATGTTAAAAGACGCTA
>Ga0315549_1001147_pt1 | contig 28310 bp, 25 predicted proteins | sample SalMarSW160200MG_FD_203101 | JGI IMG/M metagenome (GOLD analysis project Ga0315549, IMG submission 203101) | Salt marsh sediment microbial communities from the Plum Island Ecosystem LTER, Massachusetts, United States - Salt Marsh Sediment SW1601-200 ... | reverse complement strand
TTCGGTTCTGTTTCATGTTCTCCTCCTAATTCCATATTCATTATAGGAGCAGAACCCGCTCTTAACCACCTGTCCGAATTTTGGGGACCACCTCAGTTTTAAGGTGTATTTTTCTTAAGTAATAGAGCAGATGATTGCTTCGATTTCCATAAGGGTACACCTTGACTGAATTTAGGATTGTAATGTAATAAAGAAAAATAATATAGGACACATTTAGTCATAAGGTAAAATTTCAAGAACTAGCGCGTTTAACGAAGGATATGCAGGTAATAATCGGCGAAAAAAGAAAAGCCTCCAAATATTTAGAGGCTAATTCTCATTTTATAAAGGAATTGCCCAAAAGCTGCTTAGAGTGTAAAGTTACATTGTGGCTTTTTGTGTCATTCCACTTACCTCTCACATATAATTATGGCGCGGTGTTGTATGTTTATAAGCAGGAGGTAGGGAGAAATCTCTCATTTACAGTGGTCTATAGATCGGGGTAAAGTCAGTTGTGCTAAGTTTGGATTCGATGACAGAATTAGTGAGAGGACTTCGTTGAAATCAAACTGATGGCTTTTTTGAAATAGTGGGCGGTAGAGGATTTGAACCACTGACCTCTGCGATGATATGTCAGTGGTTCTGTTCGTGAACCGGGGAATAAACTGTCTTCCATTTAAAGACCTCCTCGCTAAGAACTTCGCTTCCTCCTTGTTGCTTGTCTGTGATAAGGTGAGTTTAAAATTAGGCGAACCACTGTCAAACACCATCTGAGGAATCGCCTAGCCCTCTGATTTCTATTCTAGCTTGTATGAAACTTGACATTAAGAGCGGTAAAACCAGAAGCAGATTCAGTTTTACTGGAAATTTCTCTTGCTGGCGTTGCCACGAGTATGACGATTGCTCCGATACGACTCGGCTCAATGTCAAGCTGCTTCATGTTGCTTAGCAATGATTCGCTCTGTCCCTCGAGTTTCTAAAGTCGGTGCCGCTGCCAATGCCTTAGGAAATCCTCCATCAGGGAATCTGCGTTTGCCAGTAACTCCCGTATCTCTTCGTCAGTAATGTCATCCAGGTGAACGCCAGCAATAACACAGCTGTGTCTCTTTGTTTTCCGGCTAACCAGATAAGCCGCTTTCAAAGCTATGGCATCATCCTTATGTCCGCGTCTGGTGATTACCGAGGTTGATGCCCTTTTTGCTTCGTGGTCATACTCACCCACAGCTACCGCGCCAATATGCGCATTTACATTATAGATGGATATCACCAGGTCATCGCCGAGGCTTTTTGCGGAGAGCGTTAACCTCGTTCTGCCTTCCCCCCTGACAATTTCGTGTTCACCCATCAGTCAGCCCTGCTTTCCGGGGGTATCCACAATATCAATACAGTCCCGGCCACCTTGTGAAGAGATTGTGCTCAATATCAAACATATCCAGGACCCTGCCGACAGTGTGGTCGATGAGGTCCTGAATGGTCTGTGGTTTATGATAAAAGGCAGGAACCGGTGGAAAAACTACGGCACCCATCTCTGTCAGCTTTACCATGTTTCTCAAGTGACCCAGATGAAGCGGGGTTTCTCTCGCCAGTAAGACCAGCCTCTTTCTCTCCTTCAGTGTTGTATCGGCTGAGCGGGCTATCAGGTTATCGGCGTATGAGTTTGCCAGTGACGACAGGGTCTTCATACTGCAGGGAGCAATCACCATACCGTCTCTTTTAAAAGAGCCACTGGAGAGCCCAGCCCCGATATCGTTGATGTCATAGCAGACATCGGCCAGTGCTCTTACCTTTTCAGGCTCCCAATCAGTTTCATACCTTATCATTTTTTCTCCGGCCTCAGAAATGATAAGGTGTGTTTCCACTCCTTTACTGGTCGATAATAACTCAAGCAGCCGGATGCCGTATATCGCTCCGGAAGCCCCGGTTATTCCGACTATAAGCAGCATTATGCATACTCCCTTAATAAGTAATAGTATAGTGCTCCGGTAAATATAGCCTCCGGTTCCGGGTCATGCCGAACATGAAGAGAGCCTTAGCCGACGGCTACCTACTTGGTTTCAGCCTGCAGTTTAAAGCTTTCCCGGAGAGCGTTGCCTACTGCTTGTGCGAACTCAGGAGTGTTAATGTGGGTGTCAACCTCAATAACCTGTATCTCCGGGTCCAGGTTTTTTATCAGTTCGTCAACGAAAGCCCTGTCTGTATCCGGTTCGTAAAGGGCTCCACCCTCTACACTCAGCGAAGAGAAGCCCCTGGTGGGGATGATAAACTTAACCAGTTTCTTGTTCCGGTGCTTGTTCAGCTTCTCCGCCACCGCCCGGGCAATAGTTCGTACTTCCTCAGCGTTTGTTCTTGCCTGCACCCGCATAGCATCCTGAACCAGCATCTTTCTTTCCGCCAGCTTCCGGGAGACCCAGAGAGGGTCGCCTTTGTCCTTTCTCTCAACGGGGCCGCAGCTTATCATATCAAATCCGCAGGGAGTGAGAATGTAAGGTATGCCCTGACTACAGGCTGCTTCCAGTCTATCCGGTCCGGCGGCGCGGTTGCCTCCTAAAAGGTACTCGCCCAGGTTGGCGGGCATCATATCAACGAAGCCCTCGAACAATCCCTGGCCAACCAGGTCCTCCACCGCTCTATCGCCCAGTCCCTGAGCGTTAAATGAGACGAAATTGTAATCCTTCTCCAGATACTCCCGTACATAGTGGGCACCCTTATCGCAGAAACCAAACTCCGTAATGGCAATAGACGGTTTTACCTCCTTTTGGGGAGGTTGGTGGCTTTCGACCATACCACATATGGCGCCAGCACCATTAACCATCAGGGTTCTTACCAGGGGATTTAAACCTACAGTGTCGACGACACTGTGCATCACCGTTATATCCCTGACGCTGAAAAATTGCGATAGCCTGCCGGCATATGCTGGAAGGGCGGCTCCGGTTGATATCAGGAGCTTGGGCACCCCGAAAGGCAGGGCTTTCATTGCCGGGAGCGACATAACGGTCCCCGTCAGGCCGGCAACGGCGATGATTCCCTGCAGCTCCCCGGCCTGATACAGCTCAAGCACCTTCTTTGCCAGTCCTTCGGCCATAGCCGAGGTCGCCTTCTCCCTTTCGCTGGCCAGAGTCTCCCTGATTTTATTGATGCTCATGCCGCCAGCCCAGGCCACCTCGTTACAGCTAATATCAGCCTTGAGCGATGCCTCGATGCCTCCGGTACCTATGCTGAAATCAATAAGTACCGTTTTATGACCTCTTTTCTCTATCTGTTCCTTTATTGTCCGCAGTCCCTCCTCCCTCTCATCCAGCATGCCACAGACAGCGATAGTCATATATCACCTCAATAATTATTAAGGATTAGTCGGTATTAATATTATTTAGGGAAGTTAGAACGGTTCCTTAAAACCAAGTTCCTGCCACCGACCGATAACGCGATTCTTCACATCTTCATCCAGTACAATTTTGGTCGGTTTTTCCTTCCATTCGTAGGGTATGGTAGCGTCCATGATAATCTGCGAGGTTATCTCCCGGGCATCAATTGGCAGCGACGGGTCGAGAACCGTGGAACGCGCCCTCCTGACGATGTCTGTATCTTGGACCGCATTGTAACGGACGGATAGCGACCACCACACTCCGGTCAGGTCATCAGCAGGGATATCGTCATCGACAACAATGACCCCTTTCAAGCCATAGTGGCCGGTGGTGGTGGCAACGACGGCATGTCCGACCTGATTGGAATGACCGGGATACATGGTCTTGATGGAAACGATAGCCCAGAACCTGCCCGTGGCTTCGTAGGGGCAGTAAACCGATTGAATCCCGGGTAGATGCATAGCTTCGAGGTCAGACCATAAAGTGGCTGTCCGGTTCAGGGCCTGAATCATGTGGTGTTCACCAACAGGCGGGCCGACACTGGTCATCCAGAAGACGGGGTTCCTGCGGCGCAGGACACGCTTAACGTTGAGCCAGAGCTTGGGAAGGCCTGCCTTGGCTTTTCCGGAGTAGTAGCCGGTGTATTCACCAAAGGGTCCTTCGGGCCTGAGATTCTCAGGGTCAATCTCGCCTTCCAGGATAATCTCGGCGTTAGCGGGAAGCTTTAATCCAGTAAGGTCGCTCTTGAAGACTTCAACAGGTTCGCCCCGTAGCGCTCCAATCACGTCATACTCGTCAACATCGGCGGAAACCATGGAGCTGGAGACAAGGAAGTGAAGGGGGTCGCAGCCTATGACGGCAGCCGCCGGCGTCTTCTTGCCCATCTTCTGATATTTCTTGATGTGGAACTCGGCGTGCTTGCCGGGAAGAACCTGAGTCCCGACGCTTTTCTCATCCAGTGCTTGCATTCTATATGTACCCAGGTTCGTCCAGCCGGAATCGGGGTCACTGGTAACCAGGTAGCCTGTTGTGCCGATATACCGGCCGCCGTCCTGAGGGTAAAGCTGGGGCACCGGGAAATCAAACACGTTAATCTTATCGCCTTCGACTACCTGCTCCATAACCGGGATATCTTTCTTCACCTCAACCGGTTTTACCAGCGCTCCTTTGGAGGTCTTTTCCATCCAGGCACGTGACATATTGCACATCGAATGGCCGATGGGCAGTCCCAGGGTAATGGCGAGTCTCTTGGGGGTGGTAAAGGCACTGGCCAGAACCGGGATTTTATACCCCTTGACATTCTCAAAGATAAGGGCCGGCCCCTTCTTACTCTCATTTAGCCGGGCTATGTGCAACATCTCCAGATTCCAGTCTACCTCGGCCTTTATCCGGTGTATTTCCCCTTCTTTCTCACAGGCTGCAATCCAGTCTCCCATGCTTTTCATGGTGTCCTCCTTGTTATTTTAACTTGTGTCCTTCCCAGTGATTTACATCTTGACCTTTGTCCGCGACAATGCTTTTTCCATCAGAAGCTGGTAACCGCTCTTCTTACCGATAACGGGCTCCCTCTTGCGCTGGCTCCAGACCGACTCAGCGCGGCTTTGCAGGATAAAAATACTATTCGGGAAAGAGAAATCCCTATCAATAGCCCACTCTATGTCCTGAGCGCAGCCATAGTGCTCCTCGATACGCTTGGCCAGCTGTACCAGCTCTTTGATTTCCGCATCATCCAGACAGAGTTTGTTCTGCAAATCCGGGGCTACCTCTACATGCGCGACGCCACCCTTCTCAGGGTCGTGCACACATTCAATATTTTTGCATGCCGTGGACCTTTCACTTACCTCCAGAAGTACCTTGTCCACGATGATTTTATCGGGGGTCACAGCGCCTGAAACCACACTCTCGCCCAATCCCCAGCTGCCCTCAATAACGACCCTTGATAGGTCTCCGTTGAGCGGGTTGAGCGTGAACATGACGCCGGCCGACCTTGCATTCACCATGCTCTGCACGACCGGGGCAATTATCGCCTTAGAGTGTTCTACCCCCTTTTTCCGGCGAGCCGAAGCAGCGCGCGCTGACCATAGGGAAGCCCAGCACCTCTTCACGTTATCCACTATGGTCTCGGACCCTCGCAGGTAATGGAAAGTATCCATCATTCCCGGGAAAGACGATATCGCGCTGTCCCTGACAGCCACCGACGACCGAACCGCCACGTAAGGTTCATCCTCATCTTCCAATAAATTCCGGTAGTTCTCAATGATTTCCTCATGTACCTCCGGCGGTATCTCGGCGGTCTCTATCATCGAGCGGATTTTGCCGGTTGTTTGTTCAAGCGCTTCAAAATCATCATAGTCAAGGCCTTGTATTATTTCCATTATCGGTTCGCCAAGATTATTGCGTTTCAGATGGGTGGCAAAAGCATCTGCCACCACGCAGAATCCCCTGGGAACGTTGAATTTCAGACCGGTTAACTCACCCAGATGGGCTGCCTTGCCGCCACATTCCTGAGCCATATTTTTATTTATTTCGTCAAATTTCCTCGCAAACGTACCCATACTCAACCTCCTTTGACAAGGCTACAGGTCCATGCAAGAGTCAGAAGTCCAGTTAGCCAGCACGCTTAAGAATAGTAACCACGCCGGTATCTCCGTCAACCCTGATAACATCCCCGGTTTTGATTACCGAGCTGGCGATACCGGTGCCGGTAACGGCTGGCAGACTGTACTCCCGACAGGTTATGGCGCCGTGGCTGGTTAGCCCACCGATGTCAGTTACCGCCGCTTTTATTTTAGTGAACACAGGAGCCCAGGCCGGGTTACAGTTCGGGCATACCATAATCTCGCCCTCCTTGAGGGTTACAATCTCTTCAAGGAGCTTGAGCACCCGGGCTGTTCCCTCAACGACTCCGGCCGAGGAGGCAGAGCCCCTGATCTCAGTTCCCTCTTCAGGTACCACCGCGGTGCCCTTGAGCCATTCCGTCACTTTTTCAGTGGTAATGCCCCACAGCATCACGGTAAATGGTTCGGTAACCTCTTCGGGCGGGACGCCGAGTGCCGCTTGCGGGTTCCACTTCCTGGCTGCCTCAAGTATCTTCTTCCGCTTCGCCGCCTTGTCCATATAGTATTTGCCTCTGAGTGGAATATCTACACCCAGGGCCCATCCGGTTACCACTTCCTCTATCATCTGGGGCACTTCAAACCTGTTAAACATGAAGATATCATCCACTTCCTTCAACAGTCCCTGCTGAACGAAGATATTGCCGATGCCCCTTATCTTTTCCCACCATATGGTATGCAGATAGTGCTCCACCCAGAAAAGGTGGTCTTCGGCAAACTTGTATATTGCCCTGACCGTCTTATAAGCATCGTCGAACGTTGCCCTGTCTTCGTCGGACTTAATCAGCTTGCGGTACTCGGTGACCATCTTGTCCCTGGTCTCACTTATCTCATCCAGCGACCTTTCTATCTTCTCTCCCCGGTCCAGCCTCTCAACATAGCTCTTCATATAAGTAAAGGGGATGTCCAGCTTGTTGAGCCAGCTCCCCTCGTAATAGAACCAGCCGCTACCACATGATATATAGAACCAAGGGTTCTTGACATTTTCCATCTCCGCCAGCCACTTATTCCCATCCTCGGTCTTTTCAAGTTCCGCTATCTTTTGCACGGCAGGAGCATCACCCTTGAGTATTTTACCGACGGCCGGGGAGGCAACGGCCAGCCTCGACAGCCGGCAGAGCTCCGCCTCAGGACGGAACATCGATACGTCAGCTCCGGATACCATCTTGGCGATAGCGCTTTCACTTATCCCCGGAAATAGCTTCCTGCCTACGTCAGCGAACATCAGGTAGGCCAGATAGGTCAGGTTCAGCATCTCGAAGTGATACTGCCAGCCCTTAAACATCTGATTTACCAGCATGTTGAAAGCCTCGATTAAATCATAGGTGACGTAATAGCCGCGTGGTTCCGGTATAACCAGTTCTTCAGGGACGTATTTGGGCAACTCTTCGGGTATTTCCACATTTATCATTTCATCGCCCAGCTTTCGAAACTTCTTAAGCCATTTCTCCCACAGTTCATCATAGTGCTCAAATATGTAGACCGCCCGCTTCCCGAACAGCGGGGCCTTCTCCTCGATTATCTCTGGCGGTGGTGGGTCTATGGCGGTGACATACAGGTAACAGCCAACCATTCTGTGGGCAATACCCTGCGCTGTGGGGATACAAAATACCCGGGTGGTGTACTGAGCGAGAGACATCTGCCATGCCTCATGGAATATCAGGTCAAGGGGCGGCATCGCCTCCGGGCCATGTATTTTGTCCTGATACCAGAACTGCTTCTTTTCCCATTCCCCTCTTTCCTTACTGAAGAGATAGTGGGAAGGGTACATCTCCTCCCAGCCATCAAGTTCCTTGGGTACCTGAAATTCGTGCGGGTCAGGAAATCTGGCTACTTTTCCCTCTGCCATTACCTTCTCCTTTCGTATTTTTAATTACCCGAAAAAGGAACACACAAGGGCACTATTAGCCTTTGTATATAGTATTTGGTAATAACTATTAAAGTAAGGAAGGGTTATAGGGATAGTCAGCAGGCTTAACGGCTAAAGCACTCACTACGATTTCGCTGGCATCCACTACCTTTCTATACTTAATCAGCGTCGCATCCAGCCTTCATTGCTTCTTATAGCCGACTCACGTTGGCTTAGATTAATTATACCTATTTTTACTTAATTGTCAATATTCTGGAGTGAACCCCAGCGATGACATACCTGGAGTCAGGAAGGTCTGGCAGTGACTTAAAGCAGCCGCCGCCAGGCAAAGAGAACCAAACAGAATACATGGATTAACAGCTAAGCACATGGGGTGAATTTATACTCACCGGGACTAGTGCCTGGGAACAATGGGCAGGAAAGCCAGTCCGGCAATCACCAGGCAGAGGGAGGCGGATAAGTAAAAGACACTGGCGAGACCAAGGCTATCACCTAAAAAGCCGGAGAGCAGCGGACCCAGTAGCATACCCACTGCGTATATAGCCTGATAGACCCCCATCGCTGTTGCTCTTTGCTGGGCGGCTACGGACCGAATACTCAGGGCCATTAAAATGGTACCCAGCACACCGGAACCCAGCCCATAGGCAACCATAACCGCCTCGAGCACATATACATCATGGATGAAAGGGACTGCCAGTGTTGAGATGCCAATTAGCGCTGCCCCCAGCACGATGGTAAAAGTGTTACCGTACCGCTCCGCGATATGTATCGCAATTAGTGACGCGACCGCTGATGAGCCCAGAGCTACCATGGTAATAATGCCCAGTTCCACGCTTGAGGCGCCGATTCCGGTGGCATACACCGGCATAAATCCGAAGATTCCGGCAAAGCTCGAAAATTGCAGGAGGATGGCCATAAAAGAGGCCATGAGCAATAGCGGATGCGCCGCGACCCGCATGAAACTGGTTGAGGCAATTGTCCGTACCTGAAGCCCTGCTGGTTCGCTGGTAAATAAAAGACCGAGCAGGGCTACAATTCCTATTAAAGCGGCGATAAAAAAGACATGCGTAAAGCCCTGCACCTCGGCTATAGCCCCACCGCAGGATGTGGCAATCACAAGGGCGAACCTCTGTACAAAATTGATGATGCCTATGGCCCGGCCAGTTCGCTCCTGATGGTAGTAGCCGGTAAAGTACACAGTAAAGGTGACCCAGGTAGCAGCTCCCATCCCGGTAACAGCACGGGCCAGGGTAAGCAACCAGGGATTGGGTGCCAGTCCAAGTCCCAGTGCACCGGCCGAAGTTATCGCGATACCTCCAGCTATCAGTGATTTCCGCCGGTTGAGAGTATCAAACAACACGCCGATAGGTATGCGTAAGAGTAACTGCGGTATGGCATAAGACGCTATGACGATTCCCACCATTGATAAACTGGCTCCGAGCGACTGAGCGTAAACCGGCAGAATCGGTACATACAGGTAGAGGGCAACCCAGAATAAGAAGGTGACCGCACCAAAAATTATTATAGACTTACGGTGAGTTAGGGGTAAAATTCCTCCATCTGATCTCTTTCTTAGTGAGTCCGGTGGTTTTGTATGGCTGATTTCTGACATCCTCAACATTTTAGCATACCTAAGTGCAACGTATCCGCGCCGGCGTTTGACTTACAACAGACTGCGCAGTAAACTGTGTTGCAGCGATTATTGTTTATAGTAAGGAGGTGACGTGAATAGTTCTGTAAACGGCGAACAGATTTTCACAAACTGTACCACCGGCGGGCCCGTTGACGTATACGTTAAAGACGGTAAAATAACACGCATCGAACCCCTGGAACTGAGTGAGGATGACCCGACATGGGTTATTGAGGCGCGTGGCAAGAAGTTCTCCCCCGAAAATAGGGCGAGGGTCTCCTCATACGCCCTGGCGGAGAGGTCAAGAATATACGGCGAGAGCCGCCTTCTTCATCCTCTGTTAAGGGTAGACTTCGACCCCCAAGGAGACAGGAAAGCGGCAAACCGGGGCAAATCAGGCTATAAAGAAATAAGCTGGGACGAAGCCCTGGACATTCTCTGTGATGAAGTAAAGCGCATCCAGTTTAACTATGGGCCCGGAGCCGTTTTGACCACACCTTCCTCGCACCACAACTGGGGGAATATAGGCTACCGGCACAGTACCTACTTCAGGTTTATGGGCATCCTGGGCTATACATACGCCGACCATAACCCGGACAGCTGGGAAGGCTGGCACTGGGGAGCCATGCATAACTGGGGATATGCCTGGCGGCTAGGGATTCCCGGACAATATGACCTTCTGGAAGACGCTTTGAAAAACACCGAGTTGATAATCTTCTGGTCTGCTGACCCTTCCACCACCAGCGGCATATACGCCGGACAGGAGTCAGCTATAAGGCGCCTGTGGCTTAAAGAACTGGGCGTGAAAATGGTCTTCATAGACCCATTCTATAACTTCACCGCCATTAACTATTGTGATAAATGGTTTGCACCCAGACCGGGCACGGATACGGCTATGGCTGTGGCTATAGCTTACGTCTGGCTTACCGAAAACCTCTACGATAAAGACTACGTTGCAAAGCGTACCTACGGCTTTGAGAAATGGTGTGACTACATTCTGGGCAAAGATGACGGTACGCCGAAGACACCGGAATGGGCAGAGAAAGAATCGTTAATACCGGCTCGCGAGATTAGAGCCCTGGCCAGGGAGTGGGGACAAAAGAAGACCATGCTGGCGGCCGGAGGGCTCGGTGGCTGGGGAGGTGCCTGCCGAACCGCCTACGGAACGGAATGGGCCAGGATGATGGTCCTGCTGGCAGCCATGCAGGGGCTGGGCAAGCCGGGCAGTAACATCTGGTCAACAACCGGCGGTGCCCCGTACAATGGCGACTTCTTCTTCCCGGGATACGCCGAAGGTGGGATATGCGGTGACGCGCTAAACTCTGCCGCCGAATATCAATTTACCCCACGAGGAATGACAGGACCTCATCCGGTGAGGTCCACGGTAAACGACCCTGGAGGACAGCATATACCGAGGATTCTGGTTCCCGAATGTATCCTGGATCCGCCTCAGGAGTGGCGCGGGAAGGGCTTCTGTGGTGCTTCCACCGAAACCCAGTTTAAGAAGTACAAGTATCCCGAAGATGGATTCTCAGAGGTGAAAATGTTCTGGCGCTATGGTGGCTCCTACATTGGCACCATGAACAACACCAACCGCTGGGTCAAGATGTACCAGAGCCCCAAGCTGGAATTTGTCGTCAACCAGTCTATATACCTGGAAGGGGAAGCCAAATTTGCCGACCTGATACTCCCCGCCTGCAGCAACTTTGAAAGATGGGACATCAGCGAGTCAGCTAACTGCTCCGGCTACATTCCCAACTCATCTTACGGAACCAATCGCCGGATGATAATCCTTCAAAAGAAGTGCATCGAACCCCTTGGAGAATCCAAGTCGGACTATGAAATATTTGCTATGGTCGCCAAGAGGCTTGGATTTTACGAAAAGTTCAGTAACGGAGGCATGAACGAATATGACTGGTGTAAAAAAATGTGGGAATGCACCGACCTGTCAAAACACATTTCGTGGGAAGACTTCGAGAAGAAAGGCTATTTCATTGTTCCTCTCCCGGAGAACTATAAGCCAACACCAGAGCTAAGAGCTTTCGCTGAAGGCAGGAAGAGGGACACACCTGACTGGGGTCCCGTTGGCGGCGGCATAGAAGGACTACCCGACGCCGAAGGTCATATAGCCACCCAGACCGGCCTGATAGAGTTTGAATCACAGAGTCTCAAGCGCTTCGACCCGAACGACGACGAGAGGCCGCCCATTACCAAGTATATTCCTTCCTGGGAAGGGCATCACACCAGGAAGCTCTATTCCAAATACCCCCTGCAATTGATTTCACCTCACCCGGCGTACAGCTTCCATACGATGTACGACGCCAAGGGATGCTGGATAAATGAAATACCGGAACACAGGGTTAAGATGGAGGATGGACACTATTACTGGGTAATCCGTATAAATCCGGAGGACGCCAAGAAGAGAGGCATAGTTGAGGGCGACATAGTTAGAGCCTACAATGATAGAGGCGAGGTCCTGCTGGCTGCACAGGTTACGGAGCGTGTACCCCGCGGAATAGTCCATTCCTATGAATCCTGCGCTATCTACGAGCCGATCGGTGAGCCCGGAGAATCGCCCGACCGGGGCGGGTGTATTAACCTGCTGACAAACCACCGCTTCATCTCCAAGAATGCCTGCGGGATGGCTTCAAACTCCTGCCTGATTGAAGTAGCAAAATGGAAGTAGAAGAACGGAGGATAAGAACATGACAAAGTGGGGTTTTGTAATTGATATATCAAATTGCAACGCCTGCTACTGCTGTTTCACCGCCTGCAAAGACGAATACTGGGACAACGATTATCCCCCCTACACCGCATCTCAACCCAAGCACGGGCAATTCTGGATGAATATCCTCAAGAACGAGCGCGGCAAGTATCCCTACTTAAAGGTCGCTTATATGCCGGTACCCTGTATGCAATGCGATAACGCACCCTGCATTAAGGCGGCCAGGAATGGTGCTGTCTATAAAAGACCTGATGGCATAGTGGTCATAGACCCGCAGAAGGCTGTGGGACAAAAGCAGTTGGTGAAGTCCTGCCCTTACGGAGCCATATTCTGGAATGAAGAAAAGAACCTCCCCCAGAAATGCACCTTCTGTATCCACAGGCTGGAGAAGGGTGGAATCCCCAGGTGCGTGCAGGCTTGCCCAAATGAGTGTATAACCTTCGGTGACCTGGACGACCCTCAAAGTGACGTGTCCAAACTGTTGAAATCGGCCAAAGCCGAAGCCTTTCATCCCGAGTGGAACACCAAGCCCAATGTCTACTATATAGACCTTCATAAGATGACCAAGTACTTCATAGCCGGTGCCGTCATATACGGGGATACAGACGAATGTGCCGAGGGTGTGGCCGCAACCCTGACTGCCAATGGCAAGTCAGCCAAGACAACGACCAACAACTACGGCAACTTTGAATTTGACGGACTTGATGTCGGCAAATATACAGTGAAGCTGGAATGCGCCGGATATGCCCCGAAGACAATCGAAGTCGACCTGAAAACTGACAGTTATCTGGCAGACATAGTACTGGCCAAGGCTTAGGCAGATATTGAGGCCAGTAATAACTTATCTGGAGCGTTTATAAGCTAATAATTTGGAGGGTATAACATGGCTGATTTATTTGACTTAACGGGCAAAGTTGCCTTAGTGATTGGGGGTGCTGGGGGCATTGGTCGTGCCCAGGCCCTAGGGCTGGCTGACGCTGGCGCGGATGTCGCCATAGCCAGCCGTAAACTTGAGCACTTGGAGGATGTTGCTAAAGAGATAAAGGCTAAAGGCAGGCAGTCGCTGGCGGTTACCGTGGACGTGGTTGATGAGAAATCGGTGGCTAACATGGTAGACAGCGTATTGAAGATATTTCCTCACATTGATATTCTGGTTAATGCGGCTGGAATAGCCATTCGCAAGCCGGCTGATACCTTCCCCATTGATGAATGGCAGCAGGTAATGGATATCAATACCCGCGGGACATTCCTCACCTGCCAGGCAATCGGCAGGGTAATGATAAAGCAAGGCAGCGGTAAAATCATTAACGTATCATCGGTAAGAGGTAGGTATGGCTTGCCAGCGGACTACGCGGCCTACTGCCCCAGTAAAGGCGCCGTGGACACCCTGACACGAACACTGGCCTGTGAATGGGCCAAGTATAACGTGCTGGTCAACGCCGTTGCCCCTACGGTTGTGGAGACTGACCTGACGCGTCCCGCTCTGGCCAACCCGGATTATGCCAAGATGATGAAATCTCGTATCCCTCTGGGCAAATGGGCGATGCCGGAGGATATAGTCGGCGCTACCGTATTCTTTGCCTCAAAGGCATCAGATTTCATTACGGGCCAGATACTCTACATTGACGGCGGCGTAACGACGTGGTAATTCCACATAAAGAATACTTTTAACATTAAGGAGAAGTATGATGGGAAAAGAAGTACTGGTTGATTTAAGCCATCCGTTTGGGAACGGCTCACCGCTATGGCCATATTTTGCCGATGTTAAAATTGAAAGAATGCATTATCATGCCAAATCCGGTGTACTTTCCCAGGTGATTACAACTACTATGCACTGTACTACCCATGCCGATTCTCCCGCCCACGTATTTGAGGGAGGTCGTTTTACTCATGAAATTCCCCTCACCTGTTATTATGGTGATGCCGTTGTCTGGGACATCCCCAAGCAAAAATGGGAACTGATTACCGCTAAAGACCTGGACGCCGCCAATAAGGCACTGCCCATGAAAGAAGGCGATATCATCATTGTTCATACAGGCTGGAACAAATACTGGGGTGACAGCATGCAGTATTTCTGTTATTCGCCCGGCCTGGGCAAAGAAGCCGGTGAGTGGTTCGTTGAGCATAAGGCCAAGGCCGTTGGAGTTGACCAGCAAGCTTTAGATCATCCGTTGCACACTGCAATCGGCCCCCACGGCCCCGGCCCCCTGAGACCGGATCTTTTTGAGGAATATAAGCAGTTCTCCGGCGGTCATGAAGTAATCGAAGATTTCCCGGAGTGGGAGCCCTGCCATAATCTATTGATGCGTAATGGCATACTAGGCTGGGAGAATGTCGGCGGGGATATCGCCAAAGTAGTCGGAAAGAGATGTAAAATATCCGGCTTCCCCATCCGCTGGTACATGGGAGATGGCTCCATCGTCCGCATGGTTGCATATATCGATGAAAAAGACCTCAATCCAGTCCCGGACCGCGTTTATAAATACGGAACACAATAATCCTGCACATCCACAACTTATAAGGAAGGATAAATGAAAAAAATTAGTATTAGTGATGTAAAGCCTTATGAAGCACCCGGCCATTTCGGCATGGTAGCCATGAGGTTAAGCGGCAAGGAAGAGACCGGCGCGGAGAAATTCTGGGTGGGACTTTCACATTTTCTGCCCGGTGGCGGCGCGGAATACGCCTACGAAGATTCACCTGCTGAAAAATTCTATCTTGTTCTGGACGGGGAAATCACCGTCAAGAGCAAGACGGAAAAATTTACCCTGGGGCCATTGGATGGCATTTACCTCGCCCCCAATGAAGGCAGAGAAATCATCAATGAGACCAATATGCCCGTCACCATGCTCGTGGCTATAAATTACTAACGGAAAGACAGCAATGCCCGGAATGCTTGAAGGCGTAAAAATAGTCAGCTTCTCCCAGGTCGTTGCCATGCCGGCAACAACCACCATTTTAGCGGATTGGGGCGCCGACGTTATTAAAGTTGAGCCGTTGTGGGGCGACTGGCAGAGAAGCTTGGTAAGCTTTAATGATACTCCCCTGCTGCTTAACCTGGAAAAAGGAGAAATTGAGCTCCACTTCGAGTTTTTAAACCGCAACAAAAGAAGCATCGCCATCAATTTACGGAACGAACCGGGTAGACAGATAATGTACCGGCTCCTGGACAACGCCGATGTATTTGTCGCCAATTATTCGGTAGATGTGCTGGAGCGTTTCGGCCTGGACTATCCCAGTCTCAAAGACCGGTATCCGGGACTCATTCACTGCCTGCTTACGGGATACGGAACGAAGGGGCCGAAAGCGAGAGACCGCGGTTATGATTACGTTGCCGCCTGGTCATACGGCGGCCTGATGAGCCTGGTAACCGCCGACCCAAACAGCCCACCCGCCATACAGCGTCCCGGCATGATGGACATGGTAGCCTCAGCCCATATGGCGGCGGGTATCTGTGGGGCGTTATACTACAAGCAAAAGACAGGTAAAGGGCAGTCCCTGGAGCTTTCTCTATACCATACCGCCGCATGGACGATAGGACTTGATACCCAGGTCGCTCTTTTCGGATATCCACCGAAGAAGTGGGACAGAGCACGTATGCCCAATCCTATGTATAATTCATATCGAAGTAAAGACGGAAGATGGTTCATGATGGTCCACCCCAACCAGGAATACTGGCAGCCATTCTGCAAGGCCATCGGCAGGTTAGACTGGATAAATGACCCACGTTATGCCACCATGGAAAGCAGAGAACAAAACCGTGAGGAGATGATTGGGCTGTTGGATGAGCTCTTTGCTTCGAGGACCTGGGCGGAATGGGATAAGAGTTTCCGGGAAAACGACCTCATCGTTAGCGCCAACCAGACCGTCAGCGAAATTCTTGAGGACGAGCAGGCAATCGTCAATAACTTCTATACGGACATTGAACATCCTGTAACCGGCAAAGCACGGCTGCTCAACAGCCCTGTTCAATTCAGCGAGACGCCGGCACAGATAAAGAGCGTGGCGCCGCCGGTCGGGGCCCATACCGAAGAGGTGCTGTTAGAGCTGGGTTATGGCTGGGAAGAGATAGAACGGCTCAAGGAGCAGGGTGCCATTGCCTAGTATTAATCCCGGTTTTTTCAATCATTCGGGGGGGGGTAAATGAGATTAAAGGATAAAGCAGCACTGGTTACCGGCGCCAGCCGTGGTATCGGACAGGCCATCGCTCTAGCCTTTGCCAAGGAAGGTGCTGATGTTGCCCTTAATTGCTCAACATCTGTAAAGGCAGCTGGGGAAGTGGCTCGGGAAATAAGGGGGCTCGGGCGGCGTGCGATAGTGGTTCAGGCCGACGTGGCTGATAAAGCGGCGGTTGATGAAATGGTGAAGAAGGTTATGGCTGACTTCGGCAGGATTGATGTTCTGGTAAATAACGCGGGCATGTCCGTCGTCGGCGCCTCTGCCGAACTTGAGGAGGAGCGCTGGCGAAGAGGTATAGATGTGATGTTAACCGGTGTATTCTTCTGCAGCCAGGCCGCAGGAAAAGAAATGATAAAGCAGAGGAACGGCAAGATTATAAACATCGCGTCCGTAAATGGGATAGGCGCGTTCCCGGAGCGAGCCTGTTACGGTAGCGCCAAGGCCGGGGTAATACAGCTGACAAGGACTCTGGGCTGCGAGTGGGCAAAACACAACATCAACGTCAATGCTATTGCCCCGGGGTATATAAAGACACACCTGGTTACAGATTTGCTGGCAAAAGGAGTATATGATGAAAAAGAGCTGGCAAATAGGACACCTGCCGACAGGCTGGGAGAATGCCAAGAGGTAGCTGACGCCGCTGTTTTCCTGGCTTCTGAGGAATCGAAGTACATCGTCGGTCAGACTATCGTCGTCGATGGCGGCTGGTCAGCATATATGTACCTTGAGTCCTGGCTGGAAAAGCCAGGCAAATAGATTAAAGCCCCGAAAAAATCCGGCCAAATTGAAGCCCTAGTACTTTCGATATATATCATATTGACATTTCAAAACTGTTGTGTTAATCTTTGTCAAATCTCTTGAATTGTTTTTTAAATATAATAAAATTCATGCCATTAATACACTATACTCGAAGGAGGACAGCTTTATATGAAAAGTCAGACTGGATAACAATTAGCAATAGCTTGCAGTCTCATTGAAAGGAGGAAGGTAATAATGAAAAGGCTTCTTCTTATTCTGTTTTCGATTGTACTGGTGAGTGGCTTAATATTTAGCGGTTGCGCCGAGCCATCACCAACCCCAGAGCCAGCCCCGGAACCTACCCCAGCCCCAACTCCAGGACCAGAAATTCCCAAAGAAATCCTGATAGGTGACGTCGGGTCATTCACAGGTCCTTACGCCGCTTTTGCCCAGGGTAAATTCGGGATAGAGGCGGCTGTCGAGGATATCAACAAACAGGGCGGAATATACGTAAAAGAGTATGACGCCAAAATACCCGTTAGATACATAGCACTGGATATGCAGAGTGATATGTTGAAGGGCGCGACTCTTGCCGAAGACCTGATTCTCCGCGAGAAAGTAAACTTCTTCGTAGGGCACCTGGAGCCGCCGCAGATGCGCCAGGGCGCCGCTACGATGTGTGAGAAATACAAGATACCCCACATCAGCGGAGTCGGGCCTTTTGAATCATGGAATGGTATCAGGGAAGCAGCTGATGCACCCTGGAAATACACCTGGGCGTATGGCTTTGCCATCGGCACGCCGCCTCCTGAGGATGATTTCCGGTTCGGTAAAGATGGATACATGATGGTACCGACGTGGTTTGGGGCACTGGGTCAATACGCCGACCAGACCAACAAGAAAGTGGCTGCCTTCGGCGCTGACGACCCGGACGGCAATAGCTGGTACCAGGCATTTACCGGACTTGCCAATGAGGCGGGTTATGATTGTTACGGTGCCGATAAGCAGTTCGGCATCTTCCCTCCGGGAACCACTGATTTCTCATCCATAATAGAGGAGTGGAAAGACTACGGCTGTGAGATACTCTGGGGCAATTGCCCGGCACCTGATTACGGGATACTCTGGCGCCAGTGCCATACACTGGGATTCGAGCCGAAGATAGTCTTCTCAACCAGGGCGGCACTTTTCTTTAAGGATATTGAGGCCTGGGGCGGCACCCTGCCGCACGGCGTCGGCATGGAGCTTTTCTGGCATCCATCCATCAAAGATGGCGTCGGCATTGGCGGCACCACCCCGCAATCGCTAGCTGATAGATGGGCTGAAGCAACCGGAGAACCACTGAACCAGGCTATTGGCTGGTCTTATATGTCAGCACAGGTAATGTTTGCCGCTATTGAAAAAGCCGGCACACTTGACGGCACTGCGGTTAATAATGCTATGCGTGAAACCGATATGAACTCAATGTACGGTCGTATCGTGTTTGATAAAGATACACAGTTCCACCGCTTTAACGTGCAGTTCGGCCAGTGGCAGGAGACCGATGAACCATGGGTGTGGGAATCGCCGGTAGTCTTCTCCTTTAACGACTCGATACCGAAGACGGCTGACCTGATATTCCCCATGCCTTATGATTAAATAACGTATGAATAAATCAAACGGGGCCTTGGGCCGGTGTGCAGCAACAGGCCCCGTTTGATACTACCAGAATAGAAAGCATACGCGACTAAGCCGAGTTTAATAAATAAACCCGAGCGATGTTTGGTGTATATCCAGAAGCCATCGTGTAAAGACAGAAAATGAGGGTGATGACATGGAAGCACCGATTCTTTTGGTTGAGGGAGTCCACAAGCATTTCGGAGGAGTAGTTGCTATTAGAGACCTGAATTTTGATGTTCAGGAAGGTGAAGCTCTGGGCTTGATGGGCCCGAATGGTGCCGGCAAGTCAACATTATTAAATGTTATATCCGGTGAATATAAGCCGGATTCCGGAACGATAAAATTCAAAGGGCGTGATATTACGAGTCTCGCACCGCACAAGGCTTGTCACTGCAATATTGCCAGGACATATCAGATTCCTCAGCCTTTTGTCAATTTAACGGCTCAGCAAAATATCATGGTGGCAGCGGAATACGGAAGCGGCCTGTGCAGAACTGACGCCGAAAGTGAGAGTCTTAAAATCCTGGATATGGTGGGACTTCTAGATAAGAAAGATATGGTCACCAGAGATTTGGCAGCGATAACCCTGAAAAGACTCGAATTAGCTCGAGCCCTCGCCACCAGTCCAACTCTGCTGCTGCTCGATGAAGTGGCTGCGGGATTAACTGAAGAGGAAATCCCGCAGGTGTTAGATATCCTGCAAAGGGTACGTGAAATGGGTGTGACATTCATATTGATTGAGCATGTTATGAGAGTAATGACGAAGGCAGTCGACAGGATAATGGTGATGGATAAGGGGTTAAAAATCGCCGAAGGCCCACCTCAGGAAGTAATGGAAGACAAGATGGTAATCGAGGCTTACCTGGGTGAATCGGTATAAATAGGGGATTTTTCGAGCATCAAAGTAGGATAGAAAAATATAGCCAGTAAATGCCTGAAGAAATATTACTTAACGTTAACCATATAGACGCATTTCACGGGAGCTTCCAGGCCCTGTGGGATGTATCTTTAACTGTCAAACCAGGAGAAATTGTCGCCATTATTGGCGCCAATAGCTCAGGGAAATCCACCCTTCTGGACACAATATCGGGCCTGGTGCATCCGGCGAGGGGTAGTATTGAATTTGAGGGACAGGATATCTCCACACTGGAAGCTTTCAAGATAGTCAACCTTGGCATCTGCCAGACTCCAGAAGGAAGAGGGATTTTCCCCGACCTTACTGTTCTCGAGAATCTCATTTTAGGTTCCTACAATCACAAGGCAAGACCTAAACGAGCCCAGAACCTCCAGGAGGTTTACCAGCTCTTCCCGATAATGGAAGAGAGGAAGAATCAGCTGGCTAAAACCCTCAGTGGAGGGGAGCAGCAGATGTTGGCGATAGGGCGGGGCCTGATGTCAACCCCGAAACTTATGCTCCTTGACGAGATGTCTCTCGGCCTTGCCCCTATACTGGTTAATGAACTGTATAGAATTTTAAGAGAAATCAGAGAAAGGGGTATCACTATTCTATTCGTCGAACAGAATGTAAGGCGAAGCCTAACCGAAGCGGATAGAGCCTACATTATGGAAGCGGGGCGCGTCGTTTTAAGCGGCACTGCCGCCGAACTCCGGGAGGAGGAAGGGGTTAAAAAAGCCTACTTCGGTGCATGAAGTTGATTAGGACAGATTACAGATGGACTCATTAGCTGATTTATCAACGCCCATAGTGATGGGCATTTTATTGGGCGGATTATATGCTGTAATTGCCCTGGGTCTTTCCCTGGTTTTCGGGGTGGTGAAGGAGATAAACATAGCCCACGGAGACCTGGTCATACTGGGCAGCTACTTCGGTTATGTTGCTATGTCTGTTATAGGGATAGACCCCATCCTGAGCCTGGTCATCGGTATTCCCCTGATGTTTGGGTTCGGTTTCGTCCTTCAGAAGTATATCCTGAACCGGGCTTTTAAAATATCAATGGACGCTACCTTGATAATCGCCTTTGGGATTTCTATCATATTACAGAATGTCTTTCAGCTTATCTGGTCTCCTATGTCCCGGGGGTTGACAACCTCCTACGCTCTCTCCAGTGTTACTGCTGGACCAATCCGTGTCCCGCTGGCGTATCTGCTGGATTTCATTGTTGCTATAGTAGTTATGCTTTTCCTCCGTGAATTTATGCGGAGAACATATCTGGGCAAGGCTATAAGGGCAGCCGCACAAGACAGGAAAACAGCTCATCTGATGGGGATAAACACCGACCAGGTGTATGCGTACACCTTCGGTATCTCCATGGCATTCGCGGCTATAGCTGGCATTTTTCTGGGATTGACTTTTCCCTTTACCCCGGTATCAGGAATGTCTTTCCTGATTATTGCCCTCGGTGTTGTCGTATTGGGGGGTATGGGTAGCATACTGGGTACATTTATCGGGGGTATCGCCTTTGGCCTAGCCCAAACTCTCGGAGGGTATTTCTTCGGTCTTGCCGCCCAGATGCTCGTTGCTTATACTATGGTGCTGGTAGTACTAGCCGTGATACCACGCGGTATATTTGGCCGTTAGGAGAAATATGAAAACCACCTTTCCTCGGCTGCGAGGGGGATTAATACCAGCAATAGTAGTCATAGTCGTGCTGGCACTGTTTCCAGTGATGGGAATACCCCGCCAGTGGCTCCTTTACCTCTTTCTCTTTTTTATATACCTGGCCATGTCCAATATGTGGAATTTGCTGGCCGGATATAGTGGCCTGATATCCCTGTGTCCGGCGGCTTTTATCGGGTTAGCAGGATATACCATGACAGTAATGACATGGCTCGGTCTGCCTTATTATACAGGAATACTACCGGGAGCTATAGTGGCCGCACTATTCGCTGTGCTCATATCTATACCTGTTTTCAGGCTGAAAGGTATCTACTTCGCTATCGGGACACTCGTTGTACCCGAGATATTGAGGTATGTATTTTTGCTATGGCGACCTGTCGGAGATGTGATATACGGCCGGGGTGCGGGCTATACGGTGAAGGGCGTATCGGCTGTTACTCAGGCGCAGCTTTACTGGTTTGCTTTCGCTATCGGGATTGCGTCAGTTCTACTTATGCGGTATATCTTACGTTCCAAACTGGGAACAGGGCTGGCTGCCATCCGTGATAATGATGTCACGGCGGCCAGTTCCGGGATAAACGTTTTCAACTTGAAACTGGGTTCCTTTGTTATTTCCGCCTTTGTAACCGGATTAGCCGGTACAATCTTCTACATTTACCAGGGGTATATAGAGCCAGCCAGCGCCTTCAGTATACGTTGGCTGATCACCATAATGCTCGCTACTGTCATCGGGGGTGAAGGCACTGAGGAGGGCCCCATCGTTGGTACGATAATCGTTGTCTTTCTGTACTTCACGCTTGCCAGATACGCTGAAATCAGCCTGATTATACAGGGTGTAATACTGGTCGGCATAATGCTGCTAGCACCGCGGGGCATCATCGGCACCCTACGCAAGACCCGGCCTTACCGTTCCCTGTTGAAACTGGCTACCAGGCGCTGAGAAAAACGCCGCAGTATCAAATGTGAGTTACCGTTGCGCATTCCAATATTGTAGTGCACTCCACACGAGGTGAGTATGCAGAAAACAATTTGCTTGATTGGTGCTTTGGATAGCAAGGGGCAAGAGTACGCATTCGTGCGGGAACATATACTCAGACGAGGACACAGGGTTCTTACAGTTAATACAGGCGTCCTTGGTTCAACGGATCTTTTCCCCGTGGACGTTGAGGGTGACAGGGTGGCTAGGTTGGGTGGGGGGAACTTGGAGCAGCTTCGGAAAAAGAAAGACCTCGGCGAAGCCATGCAGGTCATGTGTGCCGGGGCAGCGGTAACTATTAAGTCACTTTACGACGAGGGCAAATTTGACGGGATTATTGGTATGGGTGGTACTGGTGGGACAACGGTAGTCACCTCAGCCATGCGGGCACTCCCGGTAGGCGTTCCGAAGGTTTGCCTGTCCACTGTGGCTTCAGGAGATGTCTCGGCTTATGTCGGAACAAAGGATGTAACCATGATACCGTCAATTGTTGACGTTGCCGGTATCAATCGGATTTCAAGGATTGTGTTTTCACGCGCAGCAGGTGCGATTTGCGGTATGGTTGAAACAGATATTCCCGGGGTCAGGGAGGAAAAACCGGTTATTGCGGCATCAATGTTCGGCAACACAACGCCTTGCGTAAATGCATGTGTGAAGGAATTATCACAAAAAGGTTACGAGGTACTCGTCTTTCACGCGACCGGCACTGGAGGCAGGATAATGGAGAGTCTGGTTACCGAGGGACTGGTGGATGCGGTGCTCGATATCACCACGACCGAGTGGGCTGATACTATTTGCGGCGGGGTGTTTGATGCCGGCTCGGAACGCCTTGATGCTCCGGGCCGGATGGGAATTCCTCAACTTATCGTTCCGGGCTGTGTGGATATGGCTAATTTTGGAGCACCGGATACAGTGCCCGCGAAATATAGAGAAGCCAAGCGCACTTTTTATCAGTGGAACCCGTCGGTTACACTCATGCGTACAAATGTTGAAGAAAACAAAAAGATGGGGAAGATATTCGCCGGGAAAGCAAACGCTGCTAAGGCACCGGTTGCCTTTCTGATTCCATTGAGAGGGGTATCAATGCTCGATGCTGATGGTCAGCCTTTCTGGGACCCTGAAGCTGATAGAGCCATGTTCGCTGCTATCAGGTCGAATGTCCAAAAGGGTATTCCGGTGGTTGAGATGAATAACAATATCAATGACCCGGAATTTGCTGCCAGAGCAGTTGAGATAATGTTGGACTTAATCAGACAGGCAAAGCAGGGAACAGCGAAGTAATTCATAGCATTAATACGTTGTGTCGTTCTTCAACGCTTGAGGGATTTTCATATTGGCAATCTGAAGCTAACAGGAGCCATTAGAAGTATGAAGTTAATGTGTGTCACAACATGGCTTTATGTTACAAGGACAGGGATTGTCAATATTTTCAAACCAATTTCAGCAAGAGAACATCCTGTGAGTATTATTATAATTGCTGCCCATGAAACACTTGCTGTAGGCCGGTGATGTAATCACTAGTAAAGCGTCTGGCGATACCGGTGTCTGGGGCGATGTTGTCAAACGCATGGAAGGCGCCCGGATACACATGTAATTCGGTAAGGATACCCGCTTCCGCCAATCTTTGAGCGTATGTCACATTTTCTTTCATGAACAGGTCCAGTTCACCAACAGCGATATAGGCAGGGGGTAGACCTTTCACATCTGATGCTCTACAAGCGGAGGCATAGCACGATACTCCCTCTCCCCCGGGCTCGTGGTTGAGGTACGACCGCCATCCTAAAATCATCGAGGCGGTTTCTAATCAACTGAAGCGCCAGGCCTTGCACAGCCAGGAATTGCTGGATCCGCTACGAGCTATGTTGGCCAGACTGGTGGCGATGATTGCCTCTGGAGATTTGCAGTATTGTTTTTTCACCAACAGCGGTACGGAATCCGTTGAAGGGGCATTGAAATTGGCCCGTTTGCATACTAAACGCTCCGGGATAATTGCTGCCGTTGGCGCATTCCACGGAAAATCTCTGGGCTCTCTTAGCGCGACTTCGAAGGCCGTTTTCCGTAAGCCTTTCCTATCCCTGGTTCCTGGCTTTAGGCATATTCCCTACGGAGATGCGGACATCTTGGAAAAGGAAATAGCCAGTGCGAAATTCACAGGCGAGGATATCGCAGCTGTTATTTTAGAACCAATCATGGGCGAAGGTGGGATAATCATTCCACCTGATGATTATTTCTCGAAGGTACGAGCTATCTGTGACAGCTATGGTGTTCTCCTCATCGCCGATGAGGTACAAACCGGCCTGGGCCGGACCGGTAAGATGTTCGGCATGGACCATTACGGTGTTGTACCTGATATACTCTGCCTGGGCAAGCCATTTGGAGGTGGGGTAATGCCTATTGGCGCCTTTGTTTCTACTAAGGAAATCTGGCAGGAAATGGTCCCCAATCCCTTTTTACATACCACAACATTTGGCGGTAATCCACTCGCCTGTGCCGCCGCTATAGCGGCTATTAATGTGACTTTAGAAGAGCGGCTACCCGAGCAGGCCGCTGAAAAAGGCAATTATTTTATACCCAAAATGCTTGACCTTATGAGTAAGTACAAAAATATCTGTCTGGAAGGCCGTGGTCGTGGTCTGATGATCGGGATGGAGTTCACTTCCAACGAAGCTGGTTATGAGGTATCTAAAGGTCTATTTAAAAATGGTGTTCTGGTAGCCGGAACCTTGATAAATGCCAAGACACTCCGTATTGAGCCACCATTGGTAATCACCAAAGCCGAACTTGATAGGGTACTTGAGGCACTAAACAGCGCCTTTGTTGAAGCATCAAAAAAATTCGGCTAGTGTATACCAAAACGGCTTTTGGGGGATAATACTCAAGAATATCGTGACAGAGGAGTTCAAGGAGAAGAAGGTGGCCTCCACCAATAGGGAAAGTGCATTCGGTCCCCAGCGCCAGGTACTAGGTTCAACTATCGCGTTTCATTAACGAGACTCTCGAAAGACCCCTATGAAAATGGGCTTTTAGCTTGCCTTTCCGCCTTCGGGGATTGATATAATCAAGTAGATACAAAACCTCAGGAAGGAAAAAGGAGCAGTCGGCCAACTGTATATCCCGGGGTGAAACAGTCGCCTTTTCCACTTGTATGACGTCCTTGGAGGGATTCGAACCCACGACCCGCTACTTAGAATGCGGTAGTGTAATTGAGACGTCTTCTATCCAATATTTAGCTTCAGGAAAGCCTTAAAAACCGTCTTTTTTGATTGTAGGCACCGGTTCAACTTCATGGAGACTATTCAGATTCGGTCCCTCCGCTTCCCTTGACCCAATATACAATAATTGCTCGGTGGACAACCATATTTAAAAAAAATTAATCACCATATTATTGTTTTTCTAAACGGTGTTGGCGACACCCTGATTAAAAGTCAGATACTTCTAAAGGTGGGAATGGTGCTTAATAATAAAAGGGCAATGACTAGCCCATTAAGCTCTCTAGTAGTTTTATAGCTATATCAACTGCTTTATTTTATTTACATTTTTAAAGAGGACAAACCTTTAAGGAGTTGATATATTAAAGCCTCATATCTCTCCATGAACCCCCTCTCCTGACGAGGTTTCACAGGAGAGGGGGAGGAATTAAAAAGAGGGGCTTCGCCTCTCTTAGACTCACCATTATTTTATCTTTTCTTTGGCCTTACTAATCCATCCCCCTAGCCCCCTTCCTTTATCAATACTCAACATACTTGCAACAGTATTCTGGAGTTGCTTTTCAGTGACAGGTAATTTATAACGGATTTCTATCTCGCCAGTTGGTCCTAATATGAATTCTTCCACTAATGCATTCAATACGCTCTTTTTCTGTTCATCACTCAGGAACCAAATACCGCCCCAGTCATACATCCGGTTGACGGCTTCCAACTTTTCCATAAAGGCATTCCAAATAGCGTCACTATCATGCTGTAATAACTGTGCATTGGTGAGTTCATTTTGCCAGTGCTCTTCACGTTCTCGGATATTACTCATAGCTGATTTCACTTCACTATCAGTGAATGTACCGTTTTGTACCTGCCGGATAAGCCGCTGTTTTTCCTCACCACATCGCTTTAATTCAGCTTCTGCATTTTCTATTATTTCATTGGCTAAAGCCTTTGATTTTTCAAAATTATCGAGTAATACACCGTTTACACCATCACGGTATTTGTATAACATGTCCTCGACTTCACCCCAGATGAAATCTTCAATCGGCTCCATTCTCCAGTAGGCTGGTTGATAGCAATGGAATATGTCCGGCTTATCACTTTGAGAACAACAATGTATGTAACGATAACCCTTATTTTCCCGACACCCAAGCCTTCCACCACAATGACACCTTCCAAGCTTCGATAGTATATAGGTATGCTTGCTGGTGCACGGGCTCTTTACCCGATTGGTTCTCAGCTTTGATTGAACTTGAGCAAATAGCTCGTCAGATATGATTCTGGGATATGACATCTCAATAACCTGTCCTTTGCCTTTCCTCCCGTAATAGCCCTTACCGATATACTTAGTATCTCTGCAGAGACGGCTTGCCATATCCGATGCCCATTTACCACCCAGTTTTGTAGCTATACCCTGTTGATTGGCTAATTTACACCAGGTACGGAGAGTCATGCCGTTAGCAATACTTTCATACATATTAGCAATAATATCTGCTTCAGCCTGATTTATCTTAAGACCTCCTCCCGGTACAGCATCATATCCAAATGGAATCCGGCCACCACTACGTTTGCCCTGTTTTGCCTTGCCTTCCCTGCCCATCCGGATACGAACTTTCAAGTTGTCCAGTTCCATCTTACCGACTACTGCCATTATAGAAAAAGTATTCATGTCTAACAGTTCTTTGACGGCTTCTAACTTGATATTACGAGGCTCGATGACCTCCATCAGGGCGGCGGCTGGGTACATACCCCGGGACAACCTGTCGGCTTTCCAGCAAACGATGGCGTCGAATTTTCCAGCTTCGGCGTCCTTTAACATGCGTTGAAATTCCGGGCGTTTTTTGGTTGCCCCGGAGTAACCAGCATCGACATACTTGTCAACGATGGTATATCCTTTGTCCCGGCAATATTCCTCGATGTCTGATATCTGAGCTGGCAGGGATACTTTTTCTTCCCCAGCCTGTGTTGAGGTACTTACTCGTGCATATAATGCTGTTTTCATTTCCTCTCCTCCTTCTGACATTTTTCCGATTCCTGATAATGATACTCACATACGGGTCGCCAAGAACCATCCGGCATGGTTATGGTCCCGGTTGCATTGGCGGAGCACTGATGGGCCTGTTTTGTCCATCTTAATTCCATTGACATACACCTGGCAGTGTTTAACTCCATCAATGGAAAGGAGTGGTTCCAATCGGTTATTTCTGTCATCTTAGGCTTGTTTAATTCAGCTCCTTGAGCTTTGGATTAAAGACCCGCCACCATTCGCTGATAATTGCTTCCCTATTAGCATCCTTTGGTGGTAGTTCATGCACCAGTTTCAAATGCCTGGCAAGTAGCCAACGTGCGCCAAAAACACTTTTACATTGGTTACAAATCCAAACTTTATTTTGCTTCTCTGCTATTCCTTCCATTATGCCACCTCGATTACAACTTAATTATATAATATTATGTGGTATAATGCAACATATTTATATCATATTGGTGTCAGTGAACTCTCGCTGTAAGTTCAAAGAGCATGTGCTATTATCCTTACAAACTTACTCATACAGCTCAATTCTCTCGATTTCTCACTCCAGTTTTTGAAGCTAAATTCACACTGAAAGTTACTATTTACAACAAATGGAAGCTACCACGTTATGATCTGCTCCCTAAAACGATACCAGTTATAATCTCATAAAAAGGGGGAAGAAAATGGTCAGGAAAGGCTACACACCAGAGCAGATTATCAATAAGCTCAGGGAAGCGGAAATACAGTGTTCGTGACTAGTAAGCCAGGTGATTACTAAAGCCCGGTGGCGTCAA
>Ga0315549_1001145_pt1 | contig 28391 bp, 20 predicted proteins | sample SalMarSW160200MG_FD_203101 | JGI IMG/M metagenome (GOLD analysis project Ga0315549, IMG submission 203101) | Salt marsh sediment microbial communities from the Plum Island Ecosystem LTER, Massachusetts, United States - Salt Marsh Sediment SW1601-200 ... | reverse complement strand
CGCCTGCCACTACCGCAGCGATCATCTCTTCTTCTTCACTATCCAACGTAAATACCCTTCCTATTTCAAAGATATCCACCCTTTCTTTTCCTCTGTTTAAATTCCTTTTTAAGCTAAGGAGTAAACCGGGCAGGAGCGTTGTTCGTAAAATACTTTTATCACTCCATAACGGATTCTTGAGTTCTACTGGATTTTTACCCTGGATTTCCGCCCATGAGGGTTCAATGAAGGGTATATTTATTGCTTCAGAGAAACCAAGAGACGGCATAATTTTTTTAATTGCTAATAATTCCTTTCCTTCTAAAAAGATAGGGCTTTCATTCTTGTAGCCAAATTTTGTTTGAATATTATCATAACCGATGAATCTTCCAATCTCTTCTGTTAAATCTTCTTCAATCTCAATATCCCGTCTAAAAGAAGGGATTAGTATTTTTGGATGATTATCATTTCCTCTTTTCTGTAAGGCTAATTTACTAAATATCTGGTCAACTTCTTCTTTTTTTACATTCTTTCCTAATAACTTGTTCGCTTTTTCATAAGAGAACAAAACTTCTCTGTGGAGTTCAGGATCTGGATTGGTGTCAATGATTGGACTTACCAATCTCCCGTTCGCATATTTCTTTAAAAGATATATTGCATATGCCGAATCATTTTTGAGTATACCTATATCAGCTTTTCTTTCAAAGCGATATGAAGATTCAGTAGATAATTTTAATCTCTTTGAGGTCTTTCTGATTAGTGTTGGGTTGAAGAATGCTGATTCGAGGACTATAGTTCGTGTTGATTCACAAATTCCGGATGCTTCACCACCCATTATTCCGGCAATTGCAATGGGTTTTCTATTATCTGCTATAACGAGATCTGAGTTAGTTAATGCCTTTTCCTCCCCCTCTAAGGTTATTATAGTTTCACCATTTTTTGCGCGGCGGACTATAATCTCATTACCTATTCTGTCATAGTCAAAGGCATGCAGTGGGTGCCCAATTTCTATCTGAACATAATTGGTTATATCTATCACGTTGTTTCGAGAACGAATGCCACACTTTTCAAGTCTCCCCGAGATTATTGGTGGGGAGGGGCAAATTTCAATTTCGTCAATTATAGAAGCTACGTATCTTGCGCAGTCTTCTTTGGATTCAATCTTAACGGTTAGCTCAAATTCTTTGTTTTGCTTCTTTTCTACTGTGAGTGGGTAATCGATTACTTTTTTTAATCTTTTATCCGTCTTTGCTGCAATCTCTCTTGATAAACCCTGGATACTGAGTAAGTCTGGTCTATTCGGGGTAATTTCAAGTGTGAAGATTGCATCACTTCCAGTTAGATCAAGCTCTTCGACCTCTATTCCAAGATGATCAAGTATATCTGCAAGATCATGCGGTTCTAAATCAATGTCTACCCATTCGGATAGCCAATTATAATTTACTTTCATTGAACTGACTTAAAAATTGAAGATCGTTCTGATAGAACAATCTCATGTCGTTTATATTATATTTTATCATAGCTATCCTTTCTAACCCTATTCCAAATGCAAATCCAGTAAATTCGGGATAACCCATATTCTTGAGGATATTTGGGTGGACCATGCCACAACCAAGTGTCTCTATTCTACCTTTGTTCTTACATACAGAACATCCTTTTCCCCCACATAACGAGCATTGGATCCATAAGTCAGCGGATGGTTCTGTGAATGGGAAATAGGATGGGAGGAACTCTATTTTTCTGTCTTCTCCAAAGATCTTTCTGGCGAATATCTTAAGTGTTCCAAAGAGATCAGCCATAGAAACATTTCTGTCAACCCATAGACCTTCTATTTGCATGAAAGCGGGTGAGTGTAAAGGGTCAAAGGTGTCCACACGGTAACATCTTCCTGGTGATATGACTCGAATTGGAGGTGTATGTTTTTCAAGTGTTCTTATCTGAACAGGAGAGGTCTGAGTCCTGAGTAATCTTCCATCCTTAAGGTAGAAGGTATCTTGAAGGTCTCTTGCAGGATGATCAGCAGGGGTATTTAAAGCAGTAAAGTTATAATACTCTGTTTCAATCTGCGGTCCCAGCACTATCGAGAAACCCATTTCGATGAATATATCGATGGTTTCCTGGTAGAGGATAGAAAGTGGGTGAAGAGTTCCGATATAGGGTTTTCTCCCGGGAAGACTCAGGTCCTTCCATTGTAAAGTCTTGGATTCTTCAAAGCTTCTTTTCTTGCCAAAGATTAGACCGCTGAGTTTAGCATTTAACCGATTAGCTGCTTTGCCGATTGCAGGCCTTTCACCCTTGGGTAAATCTCCAATAGAATGTAGAATTTTAGTTAATTCACCCTTTCGCCCCAGGTATTTTATGCGGATTTTTTCTAATTCTTCGGCAGTAGTAGCCTCTTTAATCTCTTTCTCTACATTCTCTTTTAGTAAATCAAGTTTCATTCAAACTCTCTTTGGCTATCACTATAATTTGGGAGAATGTTGTTGGCTCCCTTACAGCGATATCAGCGAGTATCTTTCTATTTAGTGTAATCTTGGCCTTCTTTAGGCCATACATAAACTTGCTATAAGAAAGTCCGTTTTGCTTTGAAGCTGCGGAAATCCTTGTAATCCAGAGTCGTCTGAAGTCCCTCTTTCTTCTTCGTCTATCACGGTATGCATAAGCAAGTGCCTTCATTACAGCTTCTTTTGCTATACGGTAACAGTTTTTCCTCTTTCCAAAAAACCCCTTGGCTCTCTTTAATATCTTTTTATGTCTTTTTCTCTGCTGGACTGCATTCTTATGTCTTGCCACATCTCCTCCTTAGTGCATGAGTCTTTTTACCCTTTTTCTGTCTGATTTTGATACCATTTTGTCTTTCTTTCTTCGGTTCTTGTTCTTATTAGAGTGTTTTATCTGAAGATGATTATCCCTTGCTCTTTTAAACTTTATCTTTCCAGTTTTCGTACGCCTAAAACGCTTTTTAATCGCTCCTTTAGTTTTAAGTTTGGGCATCAATACCTCCTACAGGCATTAGTTGAAACTGATATCGGTGTGTTGAAGGTTCTGGTTCTCCTTGTATCTTTGCTATATCCAGAGTATCCCCAATGATTCGTTGGACTAATTCTTCAGCTAATTCTGGATGCAACTTTTCCCTACCACGCATCCATATTTGAATACGGACAGGATTGTTTTCTTTCAAGAACCTTCTTATATGCCTGAGTTTTGTTTTATAATCATGATCATCTATCTTTGGATAGAATTTCATTTCTTTTAGTGTTTGTTTTTGCTTCTTTCGTTCTTTCTTATTCTTCTTTTTCTCACGATACAAATATTTTCCATAATCCATCAACTTACAGACAGGCAGATCCGCATCTGCTGTCATCATAACTAGATCCAAGCCCTTTTCTCTTGCTTCCGTTAGTGCTTTTTCTTTCGTAGTTATCCCCTTATTATCACCTGTGTTGTCGATCAGTAGTACTTTCTCAGCTTTTATTTGTTCATTTACTCTACGTTCTACTTTTTTTGGTATAAGTTACCTCCTTTGTTTTATTTCCTCTTTTATTTGAGAGATAATTTCATCTAATCCAAAACTACCAATATTTCCCCCCCTGTGATGCCTAACTGAGACAGTTCCTAATTTTACTTCTCTACTTCCTATGATAAACATATAGGGGATTTTCTCTGTTTCTGCATCTCTGATTTTCTTTGATAATTGTTCGTTTCTAAGATCAAGCTCAACCCGTAAATTCTCTTCAATTAATTTTTCATGTATTTTTAGAGCAAATTCGTTACCTTTATCGGTTACAGTTAGTATTTTGATCTGAGTTGGTGCAAGCCAGGTGGGGAAATTTCCGTTGTAATGTTCGATAAGACCTCCAACGAACCGTTCAAGCGATCCGAGGAGAGCACGGTGAATCATATATACAGTTTGCTCTTTTCCGTCTTCACCAATATAAGTCATTCCAAGTCTTCCAGGGAGGTTGAAGTCGAACTGAATGGTCGGACCCTGCCATTTCCTGCCCAAGACATCCTTCATCGATATATCGATCTTTGGCCCGTAGAAGACAGCTTCTCCCGCCATACTTACATATTCTATTTCTCGCTCATCTAGAGCAGATGTTAACGCGGATTCTGCCCTTTCCCATTCTTCATCGCTTCCTGCATAGTCCTCTTTATGCTTGGGGTCTCTAACCGAGAGTTGCACTACGAAGTCCTCATAACCAAAGGTTTTTATTATGTCAAATGCGAAGTCCACTGCATTCCCTATCTCGGATTTCACCTGATCCTCCCTGCAGAATATATGACCGTCGTCTATAGTAAAGCCACGGACTCGTAGCATCCCATGTAAGACACCAGATCGTTCATTTCGATATACAGCTCCAAGCTCTGCAAAGCGGATTGGAAGGTCACGGTAACTCCTGATTTCACTGTTATAAATGAGGATATGATAGGGACAATTCATTGGCTTAACTACATATTCCGCGTTATCGATTTCAAAGGTGAACATATTCTCAAAGTAATAGTCAAAATGTCCAGTTTTTTTCCAGAGTTCAGCCCTTGCGATATGTGGTGTTCTAACTATCTGATAACCACGCTTAATATGTTCTTTCTTCCAATACTCTTCTATTATTTCCCTTATTATTGCTCCTTTTGGGTGCCAGAGTACAAGTCCTGGACCTGACTCCTCGTAAATGTTGAAAAGTTTTAACTTCTTACCAAGTTTTCTATGATCCCTTTTCTTTGCTTCCTCATATCGGTAAAGGAAATCATCAAGAGCCTTTTTATTTGGATATGATATACCATATATGCGCTGAAGCGATTCCCTGGTTTCATCTCCACGCCAATATGAACCAGAAACGGATAACAATCTGAAGTTTTTTATCTTTCCGGTAGAAAGTAAATGAGGACCCCTGCAGAGGTCAACGAATTCGTGTTGCTTATAAATTGAAACAGAATTCCCCTCAATCTCGTGAATCAATTCTAACTTGAACTTGTTGTCTTTGAAAAGTTCTCGCGCCTCTTCCTTTGAAATTATAGAGTGCTCAATAGGAAAGTCGCTTTCTATTACCTTCTTCATCTCTTTTGAAATCGCATCTATGTCCTCGTCAGTGAATGGCACATCCTTCTCCATATCATAATAAAATCCTTCTTCAATTGCGGGTCCTATTGCAAGATTCACATTGTAGAGGCGTTTTATTGATTGTGCCATTATATGAGATGTAGTATGCCACATGGCTGGGAATATTCGGGGGTCACCAAAAGAGAGGAGACAATATTCAGCTCCTTCTTTTATAGGGGTATGAAAATCTATAAAATTATTATTACTCCAAGCTCCTGCGTATTTTTCAAGAAGTGACAAATCTTGATTCTTAAGTATTTCTTTTAGAGTAATTACTTCTTCTGCCTCTACAATATAAGATTTCTCATTTATAAAAAGTTTTATTTTTATTTTCATTTATCAAATTTATTATAATTCCATTTATTTTACATACTAATGGGCGATAGTGGATTTGAACCACTGACCTTTTGCATGTCAAGCAAACGCTCTATCCCCTGAGCTAATCGCCCAACTGTTATAATATTAACAAGGCATAGAGAATTGTCAACCGTTATTCACGGGATTTGTTAGGGATTGAAAAAGCTCTTGAAAAATATTTTATATTATATATAATTCTCTATGACTATGCAGAATTATATGGAAAGGATGATAGAGGGTACCCTGGATGGTTTGATAAAGAATTATCCCCAGTATAGAGACATTGAGCCATTTAAGAAGGAAGTTGTTGCACTTTCTCTAAATAAAGCTGAACCATTGTATGGTACAAGTAACCTCGGCCATGCGGTCATAGAAACCAAGATGGTTAATTCTGGATTCCGTTCAAAGATTACCTCTATCGTGATAGAAGCAATAGAAAAAGTTAGGGCGAATCCTAGAAGGTGAAAATCCCCAATTCTGTCAGGGGAATGGGTTATCTTAATATCTATCGAAACATTCCGATTCAGATTGAGAGAGGTGAAGGGGTTTATCTATTTAGCAGTTCCAATAAGAAATATCTTGACCTCATAGGTGGGATTGGGGTTAATATTTTAGGCTATCACAATCCAGACTGTGATGCTATTCTTGGGGAGACCGATATAACTCCGCATCTTTCAAATCTATATGTGCATTCTCTTAAGAATGATATTGCCACGATTCTAAATGAGTTATGTGGGACAGGGAAGGTTTTTTTTACTAATTCGGGTACTGAATCCAATGAAGCTGCTTTAAAATTTGCATGGAAGGCAAATTCAGGAAAGATAATTGCTTTTGAAGGCTCATTTCACGGAAGAAGTTTAGGGGCATTTTCCCTTTCTCATTTATTTATACATCAGGATTTTCCGCGAATAGATGCTCCAGTTGAGTTTGTTCGCTGGAATGATCCAGAAGATCTCTGGCAAAAAGGAGAAGATGCATCTATCGTTATATTTGAACCGATTCAGGGTGCAGGAGGGGTTAGGGTGATGAATAAGGAATGCTTCGAAGTTTTGAAAAAACTTCAATTACAGAGGGCGGTTGTTATAGCGGATGAAATTCAATCTGGGTTGGGGAGAACGGGGGAATTCCTTGTTTCTTTCCATGAAGATTTTCATCCTGACATAGTAACCCTTGCAAAAGGACTTGGTGGAGGTCTTCCTCTTGGTGCGGTTTGTATGAAAGAAAAGATAGCTTCTATGGTATGTATTGGTGACCATGGGACTACAATGGGTGGGAATCTCAAGGCATTACAATTAGCCCGGGTAGTGCTTCAAAAACTCCAGAATTACCTTATGAAACATATCAGGGATATCGAAAAGGAAGTAATCTCTGAATTTAGGAGTGATTTAAGAATAAGGGGAAGAGGTTTATTCTTAGCTTTTGATGTTGAAAATGGTGAGGAATTTGCTCATATAATGAGGGATAAGGGTTATCTTGTAAATATTATTCAAGAGAATACAGTTCGCCTCTTACCCCCTTATATAATAAAAGGAGAGGAATTACGAGAATTCTTCAAAACTGCAAAGGAGGTTATCTGATGGATGTGGGGTTTTTGCAGTTTTCTCCAGTCTTTGCAGATCCGGATTCAAATTTAGCGCGGATTAAGGAAATTATTAGAATGTCAAAGCCACCCCATATTGTGGTTCTTCCAGAACTTGCTTTAACCGGATACACCTTTAAAAGCTATGAAGAGGCATATCCCTATAGTGAGGAGATTGGAGGAGTACTTATAAAAAATCTCATTGATATAGCCGGGGAGTTTAACACAACAATGGCTGTGGGTTTCCTTGAGAGGGAATGGAAAAATATTTATAATTCCAGTGTCCTTCTCTCTGGAGAAGGTGTCATAGGTGTATACAGAAAGGTTCACCTTTTTTATAAGGAGAAAGAGGTGTTCAAAGAGGGCGATAAGGGTTTTCCAATATTTGAGGTTGATGGCTTAAGAGTAGGGCTTCTTGTTTGTTTTGACTGGATTTTCCCGGAGGCTATGAGAACCCTTGCACTAAAAGGGGCGCTCCTCATACTTCATTCAACAAATCTCATACTCCCCTATTATCAAGAGGCCGCAAGAACAAGGGCAATCGAGAATAAAGTGTTTATTGTCCTTGCCAATAGGACAGGTGTTGAAGAGAGAGAGGGTATGAGGAATGAGTTCACCGGGGGAAGTGAAGTTATTAATCCAAAGGGCGAGGTAGTCTTGAAGGTAGGCAGGAAAGAGGAAGGCCTTTTTTCGATTAGCATTGACCCGGAAGAAGCTCGGGATAAGAAGGTAACGGAATTTAACGATCTTTTCCAGGATAGGAGAGAGGATAAGTATGAAGGTTGGAATAATAGGTAATCGCGGTAGTGGAAAGAGTGTTATATTTAAGAGCCTTACGGGAATAGAGGAAGGGCATAGAGAAGCTGTTGGTGTCGGTGTGGTTGAGGTTTCGGATCCTCGACTGGATAGACTGCATTCACTTTACCCCGAGAAGAAAAAGATATCATCGAGGTTGGATATATTGGACGCCGGGATGTTTGATCCAAAGAATGAATTGATTAGGACTTCTGACGCATATTTACTTGTAATCGGTGCATTCTTTGGAGAAGAGCCTGTCCGAGTCTGTGCTAATATTGAAGCAGATATGATTATATCTGATCAGGATGTGATCGAGAAACGATTGAAGGCAATAAAAAAAGAACATAAAAAGGAACATGAGAGGGAAGAGAAACTCTTGGAGAAGGGGTTAAATTTCCTTAAGGAGGGAATTCGGCTTATAGATTCTCCACTTATGGAAGAAAAGGTTCTTAAGAGTTATAGTCTATTTACTTTCGCACCAATGTTTGCTGTTATTAATATATCAGAAAAACAGGAAGAAAAAGACTTCGTCTTTTCTATAGATGATATTGGAATCCCATCCCTGGTTTTCAAAGGCAAGCTGGAAGCTGACCTACAGGAGTTGGATGCGGATGAGAGAAAGGAGTATATGGATTTATATGGAATGGAAGAAAGTGCCATAGATCGAGTGGTCAAGGCTCTCTATTCTGAAATTGGATTGATTACTTTCTTCACTATAGGGGAAAAGGAAGTCAGGGGATGGAGATTAGAAGAGGGAGAAAGTGCATTAGCGGCAGCAGGGAAGATACACTCTGATATGGAGAAAGGTTTTATTAAAGCCGAAGTAGTATCAGTGGATAAACTTATAGATGTTGGGGGTGAGAAGGAAGCAAAGGATAAAGGTCTCGTTCATCTTGTTGGTAAGGATTATATTGTAAAGGACGGAGATGTCCTTAAAATACGATTTGCATAAAATAGTTGGACAGTTAGTGAGTTGGTGAGCAGAATAAATTTCATCTTAGAGAGTATAAAAGGAGGGAATAAATGATTGTACTTGCTTTTTTACTTTTCTCTATGGCAGGAGAGCCCGATGTTATGGAACTCAGGCGCGAATATGTTAGAAATGGTATGACTGCCTATACTGAGGGTAATTACGGAGAGGCTATAATAGACTTTAAAAAGGCGTTAGCCCTTGACACCACCGATGCTCCAGTAGCATATAATATTGCATGTTGTTATTCTCTTTTGGATATGAAAGATTCTGCAATAACTTGGATTGAAAAAACCATTGAACTCGGGACATATAGTTTTTCAGGAGATCGTGACTTTGATAATATAAGAGAAACAGAAAAGTTTAAGGAACTTGAAATAAAGGCGGAGTCTCTTCTAAAAGGGGCAAGGAGTAAAGAGTGGCCATCATATATTTTTATTCCCCCGGATTACGATTCAACTAAAAGCTATCCGGTTCTCACAATGCTTCATGGCTACGGGGCTTCGCCTCGTAGTTTTATCGGTGACCTTGCCGAGTTCTTCACTGAAAACGGATTTATTTATATAGTTCCTTACGGAACAGAGGTTTTTGGCTTAAGTAGTTTTGGATGGGGGGATGTCTTGAAGGTGGAAAAAAAGATAATAAGAGAGACTCTGAATATAATTAGAAAATATTCTGTTGACATCTCAAATGTTATCCTTGCCGGTTATTCACAGGGTGGAAGCCGGACCTTTTCCATTGCAATCAGGAATCCAGCACTATTTAAGGGAGCAATCCCAATTGCTGGAGGTTTTGATGAGGAAGGATTAAAAGAACACTTTGATAAACTAAAAGGTGAGAAATTGAGATTTTATATAATGATTGGTGGTAAGGAAAGAGAAGAAAGACTCAAAGGGAACCAACGAGCAAAGGAATTATTGGAGGATTATGGGATTAAGGTTCACCTTAAGGTCTTTCCAAATGTGGGACATGCCTTCCCTGGCGATCCTGAGAAGGAGATTGGGAAAGCACTGGATTTTATACTTGAGCAGTGAATGGGCTTTCTCGGCTCACTTTGTTCGTCTCTTCCCGTAGAATTTTTCTTGGTAAACTAACGAAATATTACTATTTTCCGAGTTTCTCGTAAGTTATTCCCTGAAAGATTAAGGAAATATATTCCTGAAGGTAGATTCCTCAGTATTTTTACAGGATGAGTTCCTCTCTGGTATAATTCATTATCAATTAATTTCTTTATTAATCTTCCAGTTCTGTCATATAGTTTTAAGGAGATGTTAGTGGGTTCATCCAGGGTGATAAAGGCCCATCCAGGGCAATAGATTATACTGGAGGAGAGTTGTAATGCGCACCTTTCTTCTGTAGGAATACCACTTGAGGGAGGAGAACTACCCGTTACTCGAATATCATCAATGTACATTCCTTCAGCATGGTCATCATTATCGGATGTAAATACGAAATAGAGTCGAATCGGATCACATGTGTTGATATAGGATAAATCGTATTTATCAACAAGCCAGGAATTACCAATGTTGTAAGTTGAGTCCAGTGCTCCACCACTCCCAATATAATCAAGCGTGTCCATAGTAAAATCATGTTCTATTATCACAAAGAGACCATCGTTACCATAGTTTGGGTATTCATAGTAGTGATAGAAGGAGAGAGTGCAGGGAGGAAAGATTGTTAGGGCTTTAGTTCTAAGGACTGCTTCCATTGAATTAATATATTGATGGCTAGATTCAATCCCACAGTAAAAAGCAGAATCCCCAGAATGACTTCTGTAATCACTCAAATGCCAACAATCATTTGTTCCATAGTGTTCCCACTTCGATGTCCCTGATTCAAGATTATCAAAAAATCCTGTTTCTCCTATTTTTAGCAAAAAGGAATCATTGAAAGTAAAATTATCCTGTGTGGTTATATCTGAATGAATGAAGGCTAAATAAGGTTCAACTATATCAGGGGAGATATATACAGAAAGCGATTCCGCTATTTCATTTCCAGAGAGAAGAGTATCAATATAGGAGAATGAGTCTATGAGGGTAATATATGGATTATGTGAGGAGAATATAACCCGTATACCAAATCCATTTTCATATCCGTCATTTTTTAATCTGTAATGATATACTAAATAATCGCTACCATTTGGTATGCTGTCATCTCCATAAAGTGATATTCCCCTGAGCACGATATGTAAATTGGGAATGCCTATCATCTCTGAGAAAATATTCATCCAGGAATGAGACCCTGAGGTTCCAATTAATTCGAAATTGACAGGAGATTGAGCAGTGAGGTTGGAATCTACATTGAAAGAAAAAGTGCACTGGAAAGTACTATCGGGTTTAAGAGAATGTGGATAGGTGAACAAACTGTCAGTAATCTTAATGGATGAATTTTTTGAATTTAGTAGTAAGTCTAAACTATCAATGATTTCATTGCCAGTATTTTTCATATCTAACGCAATATCAATCTCTTCTCCAGGGTTTATGATTCCGTCATTGTTACCTGATATTTCATTTATATCTTTCTGGATGCAAGAAAGATAAGATCCATCTGCAGTGAGGGTTATAGTTCTCTGGGCAGGTATATATCCATCCAGTGTTGCAGTAATGAGTAAGGAACAGGGATATTGACAATTAATGGAAAATAAGACGTCCCCGAGTTCATCTGTGTAGGAACGTTTTAAGATAGAAACTCCATTGGAATCTCCATCAAAATTTGTAATGCAGATTCGGACATCTCCTAAAGGGACATTCAAGGTGTCGGTAACCCTTACTTGGAATGGAATGCTATCCTGTATTGCCTCAGGTGCTACTATAAACATTTTTGAAGGTTTGTTCAACCATACGGGCATTTCTGGATCACCCAGGAGATTGAGTTGGTATTGATGCACTCGGTATACGTTCTCTTCACGACTCCTTGGAATGTAATCGGCCTTTGTCATGGCAAGAGCAAGACCTATATTTGTGTATTTTTTATCGAATAGATTTGAAAAGAAAGAGGCATCGAAACGGTCTGAATATCCGAATCCAGGATACCCAGGAGACCCCCATCCATATCGGGAGTTACCGATGAAAGCTACACCTCCACCATTTGGATTGTTAATGAAGTGTTCAGATATTGCGTCATAGTCAAAGGCTCCTGCCCAGCACCCGATGGAATAGAGGATGGAAAGACTGTCCCCATTTCCAAGGGCGTCCATGTCAGAACGGTAGAAATAATCCTCGCCCATTCCCATACAGTTATACCATGCGTGTCCATCATGATTGATAAGGTTTTGTCCATCATTAATTGAATTTGCCACTTCCTCAGAACGCTCGTTATTAAGCGATTCGTAGAGTTTGGTGAGGTTTATCCAATTGGGAATATATAAACTGTCAATTTTGTCCTTTCCAACTCCAGCGTCTGTATATGGATCATCCCATAGTATTTCTCCAAGAAATAGTGCTTTATTTAGATAATCTGTGGGTGGATTTTTTTCGTAACGTATTACTTTGACTGCGAAAGTATTCACCTCTTCTTCAGTATCAACCGGCGCTCGTCCAACAAATACGTCTGGATAGAGGTCGACAGAATCAGATATCTCTCCCCATGGTACATGTCCATTTTCATTCCAATTCCCATCAAGGTCAGAGTAGTACAGGTCTGCATGTAAGTCATCCTCGTCCAAAGCAAATCCTGCTTCTGAATTCATAGCATAGGCAATCCTGGAGGGTACGATATCTGTGTCTCCTCCAAGCAGAACCCATAAGAGATTATGGTTCTGGTACATATCCTTTATGAAATTTCTTATCCTTTCCTGGTGATCAAGGCCAAGGTAATTATTATAGATACTGTCGGTGGTGACTATGCGAGAGCGAAGACCCTTCTCTCTTTTCCATCTAAGTAGAGCCTTGAATTCATCCACAAATGATGAATCTGTTATGATTATATAATCGATACCCACTGTATCATCTTCTAAATATTCTTTACTTCCCTGACTATTTAAAAAGATTGTTCTCTTTATCCGTGATTCAATTCTGGAAGGTTTTCTTTGAGATAGAGAGCCCTCTAATGAGTAGTTTATTTCCAACTCAATTGATTTATTATAGATGAGTTTTCTTTTGTTTGGTATCCACTGAAAGGGATGGTATATGATATCACAGCTTTGCATTCCCCTGAGATTACCAACCCCTTTTAACTCTACAATTTTTTCAGGGAATGGTCCACTCGAGTTATAAACAATCGGATCTTCATCTACTCTTTCAGGAACTTTGAAATTGATATTTGAGAGAATTGCAGGTTTCTGAACAGGAGGTAGGTAATAAGAATCAGAAAGAATTTCCTGTTCTATACTCTTTATATTAAGTTCAATATTTTTTGCATTCGAAGGAAGCAATATTTTTTCTCTGCAGACCGGTAATTCTGGAGCCCCTAATTTTAGTATATGATCTCCATCCCTGGTGAATATATATTCATATTCTCCAATCGTTTTAATTCTGTAATCCGGAGAGAAAATATTTATAATAAGAGATTCTCCAGAAAGGAGTAAAGAACCTATAAAAAGGATGAACATTATAAATTTTCGCATCTTGTCACCATTTAAAGTTAGATATTAAAGGTATAAAAGTCAAGTGGATGAACGGGTTAGTGAGTAAATTAAGGATGAAATAGTCGGAAGTCATCAGTTGTGTGTCGTGAGTCAATAGAAAAATCTTGCGATAATTGAGTTTGATACATATAATAAACTATGGTTATAGGTATTACTGGAAATACCGGTGCAGGGAAGAGTCTTGTTGCCGGATTCTTTGAGGAGTGGGATGGATTTGTAATAGCTGCTGACTGTATTGGATGGGAAGTACTTCAAAATCAATACGTAGTAAAAAAACTCAAAGAAACCTTCGGAGAAGAAATAATAAGTGGTGGAGAGGTAGATAGAAAGAGGTTGGGAGAGATTGTATTTAAAGACAGTGAAAAGTTAGAGGAACTAAACAAGATAGTTCATCCTATTTTACTCGGAATGCTAAAAGAAGCCATTGATAAAAGTGCACATAATATAGTCGTTATTGATGCGGCCCTGATTTTTGAATGGGGGATAGAGGATTGGTTTGATTATATCATCTTGGTGGATTCAAAACCGAAAGTCCTACGAGCCAGGCTGAAAAGACTTGGAATCTCTGATGAAATCATTAAAGGGAGATTAAACTCCCAGATGAATCTAAGAAAAGCGAGGAAATACGCAGATTTCATAGTTGAAAATAATGGAAGCGTTAAAGAACTAAGAAAATCGGCACGAAGGGTATGGGAGAAGATATTAGAAGAAAAAGGATGAGATTACAATTTCAAATTTCCCTAAGGCTTTATGGAGAAAAACCATTTATGAATTAATTTCTGATTTACTATCTCTGATATGAATATCCTGTTGAGGAAATGGGATTTCAACGTTGTTTTCCTTTAATGCCTTCCATATAGCAAATCGGGCATCACTCTCAATCTTCTTTTTCTTAAGAGGTTGGTCAGTCCATATAAACGCGATGAAGTCAAGTGAACTCTCTCCAAAATCATTGAAATAAACGTCAATGGAAGATTTTTCCACTCTTTCTTTTAATGGAGAAAGTGCTTCAATCAGCACTTCTTTTACTCTGTTTGGGTCAGAAGTGTAGGAAACACCAACAGGAATATCAATTCTAATTAGATTATCTGAATGGGTGTAATTGGTTACTTTATTATAAACAAGCTCTGCATTTGGAACTATTACTTCTACATTGTTGAAGGTTCTTATTATAGTTGCTCGGAGCCCTACAGCCTCAACCCATCCGAGTAACCCATCCACCTCTATCAAATCATTCACCACTATGGATTTATCGGAGAGGATGATAAAACCGCTTAGCAGGTTGTTTACCATGTGCTGTAATCCAAATCCTATACCAACTCCGAGCGCACCTATTAAAACCTTAAGGGTGGTAAGGTCTATACCGACAATGGATAATGCTATGAATATTCCAACAACAATAATTCCATATCTAACTATCATAGAAAAGATATGGATTCTTCCTAAGTCCATAGCCGGAAATCTCCTTAATCTTTTCTCCAGCAACTCTCTTACATTCTGGGAGTATCTAATCGATAAGTAGAATATTATAGTTGCGAGAAATATATCTATTAAACTTATTTGAGTGCTTCCAATACTTACTATTGGCTTTTTAAGGAAAAGAAATACTGGTGTAATTACCCCGAGTTTATGCAGGAGAGCAATGATGAGGATGAGAGATCCAATAACAAGGATATTTAACCAGGTAATTTTTCCTCCCCGAATGTTGATCATTATCGAGAGCAGAAAAAGAAAGATGAATAAATATGAAGAGAAAAAGGCAAGGACTCCTCTATAGGCAGGGTTGAATAATCCTAAATTACTGAATAGGTAACTGAACAAAATGACAAAGAGTGGGAATAGTGAATATTTTATTATTTCTCGCCTTCCCCCTTTTAGCCGTTTTAGTAATGGTAAGGATATTAGGTAGAGAGTGAGGCTTGAAAGTAAAACATATACTAGACCAATTAAGTTATTCATTAGTTGCTTGTCAATTTATAAAGTTTTTCAGCTATCTGAGCAGTCTCTTGGGAGGTTGCTGATAATTCTTGAATAGAAGCTGACAATTGCTGGATTGCCGCTGAAATTTCTTCTGATGAAGCAGCATTCTCTTCTGCGATAGCTGCAATATTTTCAATAGCTTCGGTTATAGTGTTGACCTCTTCTTCTCCTTGTTTGTTGATTATTGTTATTTCCTTGATTCTCTTTGTTACATGGCTTATCTCGCCTGCAATATTCTTTAAGAAATCTGCTGACTTTAATGAGATCTCCTTCCCTTTTTTCACTTCTTCAATTGTTTCCTCTGTTTTCATAATTAACGAATCTATCACGCCGGTGACCTCACCCAATATCTCAGAGATCTTTCTAGCTGATTCGGAAGATTGGGTTGCCAGTTTTCTGATTTCTTCTGCAACCACAGCAAAGCCCTTTCCAGTTTCTCCTGCCTTTGAAGCTTCAATTGTGGCATTAAGAGATAGCACGTTGGTTCTCTTACTAATCTCGCCCACTGTTTCTGTAATGCCAGATATCTCTTCCGAGCGTTTCTGGATTTGTTGAGTGACATCCTCTAATTCATATATAATGTTGGTTACGTTATCCATGGCTAATCGCACTTCTTTTGCTGATTCCCCTCCTTTCTGTGATAATAGAGAGATAGTATCTGAGGATTTTAGTGTCTCCTGTGCACTATCAAATGATTGATGAACGACATGGAGCGCTTTCCGTGCCATCTCGGAGGCAGTTTGTGATTCTGCTGCTTGTTTGTCAGAAGATAGAGCTACCTGTTGCATAGTGGAGGAAATCTCTTCATATGAGGCACTCATTTGCTCTGCTGAGGCTGATAGTTCTTCTGCTTGAGCTGACATTCGTTCTGAGACATCTTGGGTAAATTCTTTGTTTTTTTGTAGGGTTTGAACAAATCTATTAAACGAGGATGCAAGTTCATCGGTCTCAGTAGTCAATGTATTTTCAGATAATCGGACCTTGAGGTCTACGGTACCTTCAGATATTTGTTTCAATCTTTCCTTTAAATCATAAAGAGGCCTGAAGAGTATGATAAGGGATCGGGTTGTTGCTAAACTTGCTAATACTAATGCAGCAATAAGTGAGATGCCCAGAATTAAGGTCAATCTTTGCATAGCGGAGGATATGGCCTTTAGAGATATTCCAATTCTTAATATTCCAATTGGTTGTTTTTTGCCTGTAATCTCCAGAGGATAGATGGGACCTAGGCAATCAAGGAATGATTGCCCCTTTACTTTCCTTAATTGGCTAATAAATTCTCCCTGTTTAACTCTTTCTAAAAGTTCTTTACTTAATTCAAGATCAAAATCGATTTCACTCTTTTGAATTAGATTAATTCCCGAAAGGTTATATGCAGAGCTATATATAATATCTTCTTGACCAAAAAGGCCTTTAATTGGAGGTTCTAAGAGTGCAAGATTTTCTGCGTATAGACCAAGTTCCAGTGTAGGGCCTATTGCCTGAATTATAGCAGCTGCTCTTTCTTCCAAGAGCGTTCTGAAGTTGGAACGTGTGGAGAAAAATGATATAACTCCAATTAGGACAGTTATGCCTATTAAGCTGCTTACCATCAGGATGGATATTCTGCCTTTCAAAGTGTTTGATTTTATCATTTAGAGCCTCCTTTTAAGGAAATTCGATTTCCTCTCTTCATTTCCCATCCTCAAAACTCTCAAGACCTGAAACCCAATAACCCAAATCCAACTTAAAAATTACAACTTTCTAACCTTTGACCCTTATACTCATTTACTTACAAACCATCAATTCATTTACTCATACACTTCTTCAGCAGTTAATAGGAGTCTCTCAGGTATCTCTATACCTAAAAGCTCAGCCGTCTTTTTGTTTAGAATAAGACTCTCTGAAGGAAATCGTGGATGTACTTCTTGTATGTTTTTGCCTTTTTCTAAAGATGAAATGATGGATAAGATTTCAAGTGAAACGTCTGAAGGTAACTGGGAAGCAAGTGCTCCCTTCCGAACAAACTCAATTGATGGTGAAAATACCGGGATATTGTTTTTTAAGGAATAGTCCATCATATTCTTGATTGCTTTCCTATCTCTATATATAGGATCAGTCGGTATCCATAAGAGATCAATATCCTTAATAAAATGTAATGCTGTTGCTATCTCATTTGAATTGGAAACCCCATTCTTAATAAGACTAATGGTAGTATCAGTGATTGCCCTCTCAAGCATTCCTACTTCTACACTTGAGTGTAGGGGATTGTATATTACCCCTATCTTCTTAACGTCCTTTACCAGTTGCAATATATTGTAAAGCTGGACCGTTGGTGAGGTAAAGGAATATATACCTGTAATGTTATGGAATTTTTTATGGATCCTATCAAGATCTATTGATGCACCTATGATGATTATCGGAGTTTCAGGTAGATATTGCAGGATTGGTGTGACAATCTGGGCTCCAATCATTACAACCAGACGGTAATTCTTTTTAGATATATTGCCAAAGATCCCATATATTTTTTCCACCTTTCCTTTTAATTGATATTCGTCAATCTCTACAGGTAGCACATCTATTATGCTGTCTCTTATTCCGTCCTGGAAAGGCGTTTTTTCCCACTGAACAATAGCAATGTCTCCCTTCTTCCAACCCAGCTCTTGTGAGAATAAGAAAAATGGTATGAAAAAGCTAAGTGAAATTCTTAAAATCCTCATCATGCAATAGATTATATGAATATAAGAGGATAAGTCAAGACTCAATGATATCTAAGTAACTGATATTCAGACTTTAATTAAAGCAAAGCAATAGTAAAAAGTGAAAATTATGGTTTATTTTAGACTCTGTGATGCTTGAATTGAACTCTCAAATTATCTAAAATCAATAGTAAAAGGTACTTCCACCGATAAATTCGCGCAGGATTGAAGTTGGGGGAATTTCATCCTCTCTTATACCGAGAAAATGATCCAGGAAATTCAATAATCGCAGTGCTTCGCAGTAATAAGGGGAAGTGGTGTCGACGCAACGGAGGGGCGTTTCAAGGAAGCTTTTTAAAACTGCAAGTTCATATACTAGAGAGGAGTTAAACATAATATCTGCTCTTTCCTGATATGGAAAAATAAATTTCTCTTCCCCTTCTTTTACAGAAGCCCATTGCTTTAGGGTCTGATCGGCTGAATGGCCCCTGAAACGTGTATCTCTGAAAATTCTACGGAGAAGTCGAACATCACGAGTAGGTATGCGGTTCACCCTATTAATATTTAATTGAGTAAGGGCACTGACATAGATAAGAAAAGTACTTATTTCCATATCTTTTAAAAGTCCCGGATTAAAAGCATGTATTCCTTCAATCACAGGGATTGTTTTAGGCGTTAGTTTGTATGTCTTGCCAAACCATTCCTTCCTTCCCTTTTTAAAATTGAAGGTTAATTCTTTTACTTCCTTTCCTGAAAGAATCTGTGAAATATGTTCTCCAAACAGCTTTACATCTAGTGCTTCAAAGGTGTCAAAAAAGGGAGTGCCATCTATGTATAATGGTGTTTTCTTTCTCTCTAGAAAATAATTATCAAGAGATATATAAAGAGGAGTAATGCCGTGTATGCGGAGATGTACTCCTAACCTTTTTGAAAATGTAGTTTTTCCAGAAGATGAAGGACCCGATATAAGTATCATCTTCGTTCTTTCTCTACCACTCAATATTTCCTTACATATCTCCGTTATTTTCTCGGTGTGGATTGCTTCGGCTGTCTTTACTATTTCCGATATTGCACCAGAGACGACATATTCATTCAAACGTGCTACATCCCATACTTTTAGGATCTCCGCTTCCCTCCTTGCTTCTTTATATGTTTTAAATAGTTGCTCCCCTCCTTCAATTTTGCCTAAAGTGGAGGGATCCTCTTGTGTTGGAAGGATGACCAGGAATCCATCCGCAATCTTTATCAGGTCAAATATTGATAAGAATCCGGTCTTGGGCAATAATGGACCTGCATAATATGCTGCGAAATCGTCAAGTTTATATACTGGAATATAAGTTCGAGAGAGGTGTTTTAAAATGTTCAGGTCGTCTTCCCTTTCCTCTAAGAAATGTGTAGCCTCTAATTTTGGTAACATTAAGCGTTCTATTTTTTTATTTGCCTTGATCAAATCGATTATTTCTTTTTTTGTAGTATTTAGATTTAATGAACCCTTCAAAAACCTGCAATATAAAGCGTCTCCATAAGAATGTTCTATCTTAATAGTTACTCCTTTTCTCTTTGCTATATAATCAAGGAGAAACACAAGGGTTCTTTCATAGGTTCTTCTACCCTCTGTATTGTTGACATCCAGAATTTCAATCTTTCCACCGAGGGGGACTTTTTCTTCCAGTGAGGCATATTGATTGTCTATCTTTGCCAGTGTTACAGGATATTTTAAGTCAGGATAGATTTCAAGAATTTGTTTGCTCATTAAGTAGCTTAATATCAGCTTTTCTGTCCATATAGGCTATATTATCCCTTCCATTGGATTTTACATAGTACATCGCAAGGTCGGCAAGACGGAGTAATTCCTGAGAATTAGTTGTTACGTCTGGGAAACTCGCTATCCCAAAGCTGGCTTTAACCCAACATTCAATTTTATTAGAATTATCCCTAATTATATATGGCTTTGACGAAATTAAATTTTTTATTTCTTTAGTAAAAGCAATTGCTTCTTCTAATCCCAGACCCTCCATAACAATTATATATTCATCACCACCATATCTGATTCCTATTTTAGCTTCATCTAAGATATCCTTTATCCTTCTTCCCACTAAATGCAATAATTTGCTTCCAATCAGATGATTGTAAGAATCGTTAACATTTTTAAAATGATCAATATCCATGAATATTAAAGAACCTACTTTTTCAGCAGTGTGCCATCTGTTAACAATATCAGGGAGTTTTTCATTGCAATACCTTGAATTATATAAACCTGTGATATCATCTGTGATTGATGCAAGCCTGATTTCCTGGTAAAGTTTTGCGTTCTCCACAGCAGTTGCTAATTGGTATGATACTTCACTTATGATGTTTGCTTCCTCTATTGAGAATACATATTTCTCCGGTGAACCAATATCAATAATTCCTAAGAAACCGCTCTCTCTTTTAATCGGGATTACCATTTCGCTTTTTATCCCTTTAATCCCTTCAAAGTAATTAGAATCTTTCTCAGTATCTGGTACTATAATTCTTTCCTTATTCTTTATAACCTTCCCTACAAGTCCTTCACCTTTTTTTATAATAGTGCGGACAGGTTTAATGTTTTCAGAGGAAGAGAATCCCTTGAGTGTAATCCTGTCATCTTCAAAGAGTCCTATAGCGGTATAATAGTAATCAAATGTCTTCTGGATTAATTGTGCACTCTTCTTAAGAAGCATTTCAAGATCCAGTATCGAGGTTATATTTTTATTAATATCAGAAATGAGTGTTAGATATCTCACTTTGCTTTGTAAACTCTGTACAAGATTTGCATTTTCGAGAGCAATAGCTGCATGTTCAGCATAATTATTTACTAATTGTAAATCATTCTCATTGAAACTCGTTCCATCTGTTTTATTTATTGCCTCAATAATTCCAAGAATACGTCCCTTACTGATTAGAGGAACTGCCAGAATACATTCTGTCTTAAAGCCTGTGTCTTTATCAATATCCTTAAAGAATCTCTCATCATTATATGGGTCCGAGACAATTACTGATTTCTCGTTTTCTATTGCCCAGCCCACTATCCCTTTATCCATAGGCATCCTTTTCCCGGTTAATTCTTCACTTTTTTCTCCAATAACTTCTTCAAAGACAAGTTCTTTACTTCTTTCATCCAGCAGTAAAAGAGACCAGGCTTTAGCATTAATCGAGCGTGATATGATTTTCATTATTAAGCTAAGAACTTCGCCAATATTTAATTCTTTAGAGTTAATTGCTTTTATTGTTTCCTCGAATTCGTACATTCTATTTTTCATTCTTTTCCTTACCCGAGACCTCATATAGTATCTTCACCCGGCCTCTCTTACAAGATAACTCTCCTCTATCATTGAATTCTAATTTTAAATTCTTCCAGAGTTTGAACTCTATCCTCTTATTTTTATCCTTGTGATCGATATAATAGAGCCCCACTGGTGATATAGTGAAATCCTCGAATATGAATTCCTGTTCAGTTTCTTCTCTTTTAAGAATAGTAAGGAGCTTGTTGATAACTGCCTCGTCAGAATCTTCCCTGGTTAGAAGTTCAGTTAAAAAATATTGATCTGAGTTGAGAAGCAGATTTATTAGTGTGCAGTGGTCTATTAATATTACTGAACGTTCAGGGCTCTTTCCGGATGAAAACAGAGCAGATTCGTCAATGATGATGCCTGTAAGATCCGGATCTCCAAAGGCGTTCGGTGAGAATATAATATCCTTGATGGGTTGTCCGCTTGCTATCCCTATACCAAGTCTGAATAATGATTTGAACTTTGGGGGTAGTAAGGCATAAGTTATTCCATCGTGAAAAATTTCTTTCTCTGTTATTTCTTCAAACCAATCCCTGTAGTTCATATAATTTTCTCTTACAAATTCCTCTGCAGTTTGAACTAGATTTAATGCGGTTCTAATGGCCATCTCTGCACTCTTTGGATGGGGGGATAATGTGAATTCGTCCTCAAAGGCAGTGGAGGAACGAAGGATACCTCCCGATTTACATTCACGACACTTATACATATTCCTGTAGTGCTTTTTAGAGTTACCTCCAAACCACAAGATTCCTCCATCGCCAGTATCCTTTAATATAAAGGATGATCCTCTCATTGCAGCATCAAGCATGGTGGATTGGAACTTGTTGCGTATTGCTCTTTCCTTCTTAGCATTCCGTAAGCGATGCGCCATAAAGCTTGATCCACGAATGTCATAGACTAACACCGAAACAAGGGTTGAGAATCGCTTTCTTAGAGCGGTTGATATAAGCTCTCTTTTTTTGAGAAGCTTTTTATCAACAATGGGTTCTATTTTACCTCTACTCCCGAATCTATAAAAATGTCCACTTGGTAGTAGATTGAGTCCTGCAAGGTGTATCTTTTTGGTTGCAATAATTCTTGATTTAGGATTTTCGAAATCTACATTGGGCGGCCAGATTTCAATCATACGATTTATTACCTCACGGATGAGTAAAGGCTCAAGTATTTCTTTAAATACATTACAATAGTTTGAGATTACTCTTTCTGTATCAGGAATGAATCCGCTTTTCTCCCTATTCGAAAGTTGTAAAAATACTTTTTTATCAGATGCTATCTTTTCTTCCCTCTTGAGAAGCTTAATTATTCGTTTTTCGCAGGAAGGGTCAATGATTTCGATATAAGGTAATTCGTGCCAGAATTCCTTAACTAAACATTCTATATCCCAGAGAGGAGGAGGTGGAAATAATGACTTTATATCCTCTATACTTATATTGAGTAGTGCTTTATTCTCATCAATAGCTTTTTTTAAAGATATGGAAGCGTTCTCATGAGCTTGAACATGTCTTATATGTAGTTTCAGGGCTTTCTCCAATGCTGTAAATTGTTCCTGAGTTTTACTCAACATTGCCTGAAGGTCACGCTTCGCTACATCTATAAGAGATTGTAAATTTTCTACGTTTCTCCGCAGGAGCTGGTGAGTTTCTTCACGGACCTTTAAATCCTTTCTGTCAAGTTCTATATCCTTTTGGACTAATATCTGCTTCACTTTAGAAGCTTTATCAGAAACTATTCTTGAAATTCTTGCGAGTGTCTCATCCTCAGGCCTAAAGAAATCATGGAAAGGAAAGTTGCGCAGATCGTCTATACTCGATATATCTGTATTTTTAAGCAGGGAAACTATATCACTACTTTCTCTTTGTGTAAAGTTTTTTATTAGTATACTATGGATATTAGAGAACAGAGCTGGAGTAAAACCATAGGGGGTAAGAAATTTGTGTAAGTCTTCTAGTGAGGTGTTAATATGTGGAAGGCCGATTGGAATAGGTTCTTTCAGAAACACCTTGGTGAGGTTATCCAGTTCTTTACCCTTCAGTATGTCCTGTAGTAACTTAGATAGCCTTTTACCTACCTTAAATGAGTCTTTTGTTCCCTTAGTTAATTCCCGGGGGTAAGTTTTCAGTATTAGAGATAAAAGTAAGGGGAAATAATGAATTTCCTTGTCGATGACATTTTCTGATAGGGTTTTGAGGAATTGGATATCCTCTCTATTTACCTTATCCTCTGATAGTCGTGTGAACATATCTCGCAGGTATGCTCTTTCCTTATTATTCAGTTCTACGATAAATTTGCTTTTATGCCTGCTGAAAAATTCTAGAGTTTTTGTATCCAAAGCTCTCAACTCAAAGTAACGAGAAAGTGTCTGTTTGGATTTTTCATAGATTTCTCTTTTCCCAACCCCTTCTTCTAAAGATAGTAGGAATTTACTTCCCAGTAAGGAAGCTGCCTCAAGATCGTATATATCAAATGAATTAGTCACTCTCCCTCCTGTACGAATTCACCCCCTCTAAAAGTTACGGTACCATTTACTATGGTTGAATCTACAACTCCCTTTAATTTCCACCCAATGAAAGGAGAATTTGATGATTTAGATTCAAAATTATCAGGATTTACCTCCCACTTGGCATTAAGATCAATTAGGGTGAAATCCGCAATCCCTCCCTTCTTTATTTCTCCCACTGGGAGACGGAGTATCTTGGCAGGCTTATCAGTCATACTGAGAATTAATTGTTTCAAACTTAGATTGCCCGGGAGAACTAATTTGGTGTATAGAACGCTAAAGGCAGTTTCCAGACCAATTACACCAAAAGGAGCGAGGGAGTATTCAAGCTCTTTCGCATAATCAGGATGAGGTGCATGGTCTGTGGCCACCACATCTATAATTCCATTTTTTAATGCTTTCTGAAGGGCTTCTCTATCCGATTTGGTTCTAAGTGGTGGTTTCATCTTAGTATTGGTGTCAAAACTCAAAACTGCTTCTTCGGTTAGAAGGAGATGATGTGGTGTTACTTCGGCTGTAACTTTTATCCCCTTATTCTTACCATATTCTAAAATGTCTATTGACTCCTTCGACGACACATGGGCTAAGTGAAGTTTTCCACCTGTAAACTTAGCAAGAAGTATGTCTCTTGCTACGATGGAGGCCTCGGATATATCGGGTATTCCCTTAAATCCGAGTCTGGTTGATATTACACCCTCATTTATCTGGCCATCCTTAGATAATGACATATCTTCGGGGTGCTCTATAATTGGGACATCTAAAAGAAGTGAATATTCTAGGGCTCTTCTGAGCACGTTAGGGTCCATGACACAGTTTCCATCATCACTGAAAGCTACACAGCCTGCCTCATGGAGATGTCCCATTTCAGCTAGTTCTTTACCTTCTCTACCTTTGGTGATAGTTCCGATTGGAAAAATGCGACATTTATTACTCTTTATGGATTTTTCTTTTATGAATCTTGCCACACCCTCATTATCAATAGGGGGCTCTGTGTTTGGCATCACACAAACTGAGGTGAATCCTCCCTTGACGGCAGCTCTGGACCCGCTTTCTATTGTCTCAGCATCCTCGTTGCCTGGTTCCCTAAAGTGAGAATGGATATCTACAAGACCTGGTATGAGATGAAGGCTGCTGGCATCAATCTCAATATCTGAAGATTTGCTGGAAGAATCATCTACTACTCTGCCATTCTCAATGTAGATGTTGCCAATCTCGTCTATATTGTTTTTGGGGTCAAAAAGATGAGCTTCTTTAATTGCTATCTTCATTGGTCTTTTGCCTGCTTAAGAGGTAGAGAATACTCATTCTGACTGCCACACCAGAAATTACTTGATCTAAAATAAGTGAATATTCTGAGTCTGCCACCCGAGATTCAATCTCAATTCCTCTATTTATAGGACCTGCATGCATTATTAAAACTTCTGGAGATGCATATTTCTTCAACCTTTCGTAGGTTAGACTGTAGTATTTTATGTATTCTCTAATTGATGGAATAAAACTTTCATGTTGCCTTTCCATCTGTAGTCTTAATATATATATGATATCCTTGTCAGGCAAAACTTCTTCCAAATTGTAGTTAATCGTGACATCAAATGTGTCCATCCATTTTGGTATTAAAGTGGGTGGGCCGCATATATGAGCTTTAGCTCCCATTTTGTTTAGCCCAAGAATGAGTGAGCGGGCAACTCGGGAGTGTTCGATGTCACCTATGATAGCAACTTTTAAATTGTCAAATGTTGACATTTTTTTTCTTATTGTATTAAGATCAAGTAAGGCCTGCGTTGGATGTTCATGTGCACCATCTCCTGCATTTATCACTGAAGCATCTAATCTTTCTGCAAGAAAGTGAGGAGCCCCAGGTATAGAATGTCTTATAACTATTATATCTACCTCCATTGCCTGTATATTCTTTGCCGTGTCAAGCAAAGTTTCTCCCTTAAGAATGCTTGAAGAAGACGCTGATAGATTGATATAATCCGCCGAAAGCCTTTTTTCTGCAAGCGCGAAAGAATTCAGAGTTCGGGTGCTAGGTTCAAAGAACAGATTTGCTACAGTAATTCCGCGAAGGGTAGGGGCAATTTTTATTGGTCGCTCTAAAATCTCCTCCATGGATTCTGCTACACTTAGGATCTCCTCAATTTCTTCTCTACTTAAATCTTCTATTCCTAAAAGGTCTTTCCTATTCATTATCAATGCTTACCTCTACTATCTTGACTGAGTCCTCTCCGTCTGTTTCCAAAAGATTAACTTTAACTTCCTCTCCCGATGCGAGATTTACTGACGTTCCAGAGTAATCAGGCATTATGGGTAATTCTCTGCCGCTCCTGTTTACCATAACTGCGAGTTTTACTGTAGAAGGACGACCATAATCCACAATTTCATCAAGGGCAGCCCTGATTGTTCTCCCTGTGTGTATTACATCATCAACAAGTAAGACATGCAAGTCATCAATGTGGCAGGGGAAGTGTGTGGGCCCAATCAGTGGTTTGGGTCCGTAAGTTGTGAGGTCGTCCCGGTAAAGAGTGATATCAAGTACCCCTACTTTGATATCCCATGAAGTTAGCTCGCCTAATGTTATTGCGATTCTTTTGGCTAATATGTCACCTCTTTTCCGGATCCCAATTATGCAGATTTTTTTAAGTCGAGGGTTATTTTCAATAACCTGATGTGAAATACGTCGTAAAGACCAGCGCATCTCTTCCGCATCCATCATAGTTCGTTTTTCAATAAACCTTACATTCATTGAAGTCTACCACCCTCCAGGCGGGAAACGGAAGGGAAGGGTCAGTATGAATTCTACAGGTTCTCCATCCTGTTTTGCAGGATCAAATCTACATTTATAAGCATCCAGCAAAGCTACGGAGTCACAAGAGGGGAATAGTCCTTTTGCAATTTCCGCTTTTTCAACAGTGCCTTCTTTCGTAATGTGGACTTTTATAAAGATCTGCCCACGTATATCCAATTTTTTTGCATTATCAGGATAATCCCTTTCATGAGGGTAATAACTTAGGATAGGTGGTATTATAGGACCCTTTTTTTCTTCGACAGGCTTAGGTTCTTCCTCGGTTACCGCTTCGGAGGGTTTCTCTTCTTCCAAGACAGTAGTGGATGTTGCTGCTTCTAATATTTCTTCCGTCGATGTCTGCGGTTGTGGGGGAGTTGTCTCTATACTGCTTCGTACTCTACTCTCTTGAGTTTTTTCATAGTGTTTTCCAAGTGCCGCTAGTTCAACGGGAGTGGCTTTAGGTTCCTTAAGCCATAATTCGTCCAGGAATGAAATTACAGGTCTTTTATCATCAGATTTTATGCCTCCTACAGTTTTCTTGACCAGTGTTATCTTCTGAGGTGCGTAAAGGAAAGTGTAAGGAAGATCTCCTGCGATGATTTCCTGAAATTCATTCCAAGCTTTTTTAGCCTTTTCTCTGTCAAGGGAAAAGAGTGCTTCCTGCATTAAAGCGTCGGCTTTCTTATTTTTATAACCTACAAAATTATGCACTCCTTTAGAACCCCAGATTGGAAGAGGATTAAAGTCTTTCTCAACACTCCATCCAAGGATGTATGCGTCAAAGTTGTGTTTGAATAAGCGATCTATCAGTTGTGATCCTCTAAGTTCTATGATGGTTGTATTAACCCCTATTGATTTTAAATCAGACATAACATAATCTGCTACTTTTCTTCGAATGGGGTTCCCACTTTCTACCAGTATTTCAATGCTTAAGCCTGGATAATATTGTTGCCAGCTTCTCTTTGAATATCCAAGTTCCTCTATTAATTCCTTTGCTTTTTGCTTATTATAATCGATACCTTTTATGTTAGGATTAAATGCCCAGTGTTCAGGAGTTATTGGGCCATTTAATAGGAGACCATAACCTAAGAGTATTGAGGATATAATACCCCTGCGGTCGGTGGCCATACTGAAAGCTTTTCTCAGATTTTTGTCTTTAAAACGTTCAAGATTCCACCCGATATAAGTATAAGCTCTAGCTGGAGACACTATGGTTTTATACCCTTTTATACCATTATACTGCGCAGGGGGTAGATCATACGCTATGTCAATATTTCCCAAGTTGATTTCGTATAATAATTTTTCCATTGATGATGGGAAGTAGAAAACTATTCTGTCAAGAGGAGGCCGCCCTCGGGAATAGTCATTACTTGCAATTAACTCGATCCACTCTCCCTGCTTCCATGCTTTAAGTTTGTATGGACCATTTCCTATTGGATTGAAACTAAAGTCACTCATCTGTAGATTCTCTATACCCTTCTCAATTTTGTGCTTTGGGATAATTAATATGTTGGTATGGAGTAATTCATCTGCATATACTCTATCAAATACAAACCGAACCTCCCTCTCTCCAATTACTTTTACATCTTTTATATATCGTAATCTTTGAGAAAGTGGTGAATTGCTTTTGGGATCCATTATTTTTTTTACGGTAAAGACAATATCCGCCGAGGTTATTGGCATTCCGTCATGCCACTTAGCGTCTTTGCGAATTGTATATGTGATAGATTTTAGATCCTCTGAATATACCCATGATTGAGCTAAACAAGTT
>Ga0315549_1001143_pt1 | contig 28398 bp, 23 predicted proteins | sample SalMarSW160200MG_FD_203101 | JGI IMG/M metagenome (GOLD analysis project Ga0315549, IMG submission 203101) | Salt marsh sediment microbial communities from the Plum Island Ecosystem LTER, Massachusetts, United States - Salt Marsh Sediment SW1601-200 ... | reverse complement strand
GTCGGCTTGTTCGATTTTAGTCCCAATTGAACAGACAAGCCAAGTTCTTTAGTTGCCGCGGTAACTATTTGGGGCGCTCGTGCACCAAATTTTGCTCCCAAAATTATCAATTGCAGATTTTAGGTTTAATTATATTTTTTGATGACTTTCTAATTCTGCTTTTACTTCCTTGACTATAACGTCCAAAGATCTATTAATTCCACGAGTAAACATTTTACAATCTAATTCATTTTCAAACTCGACCTTTTCTTTTTCAATCAACCGGATTAACTCTCTGTATATTTTATCTTGCTCCTCAATTCTAGATCTTTCTGAGATAGTCACTTCATAGGGGTCGCCTTCTTTCTTATCAAGTAGAACCGATTTAGCTGCGCCAATCAGTATCGGGCCGTATTTTACAATTAAGCCCCCAATCGCAGAAGATATCAAGTTGATAGCAATTGCTTCTACCCACTTTCTCAAATGGTCTTTTGATGGAGGTATTATCAATTCTTCGTCTATAGTCTTTTTTACTATCTTGACTAACCTTTCGCGGTCCTTTTCGATAATATCAGGTATCAGTTCAATTAATTTTTGTTCATCCTTTTGCTGTTGTTCATCCATTTTATACTCCTGCATATTTATTGAATCAATATTGCCTTAATGCATCTTCTAAATTTATCAGACCATGGCCCTGCTCATAATCACGTGACCAATAAGGACAAACTACTGCATTTCTTTCAAGGGATCTAATAGCATTTTCAAGTTTAAAGGGCGAATATTTAAAGAGAGTCAATGCAAGTGCGGCAGAAACATGAGGGGCAGCAAAGCTAGTACCAGTGGAACCGGTGGTAGGGCAAAATATTGTCTTGATACCAATTCCAGGAGCCACAAAATCTGGTTTGCGATTATTATTTTTTGCTGGACCTCGCGGGTTACTATCACAAAGTTTCCAATCTCCTATTGAATCACAAGCACCGACTGCTATCGCGCTAGAAGATTGGGCGGGGCATGTGACATATTCGTCACATCTACTGGTATCTCCAGAAGCCGCTACAACGACACTATTCATTCGACGAGCCAATTCAGCACTTCGACATACTTCACATGGATCGTTTCCAAGAGGGCAGGCATAATGGCCAATACTTACATTAATTATATTTGCACCACGCTTTAAGCATCTGTGGATTCCTTCTACCGTCCTCATAGCAGCTTTGTGGGATGAGAAGCTTTCTGGGAAGCCATGTTGAACATCAAATGCTTTTACAGATAGGAGAGTTGCCTCAGGTATAATACCTGGATCTCCAACCATGATACAAACAATATTTGTACCATGAAATATTTTATCACGTCCAGTATCATTTAGGACAGAGTCTGTAATAATATTCTTGTTTCGAAATTCTCTATGCGCTGGAAGAATACCTGTATCCACCATCCCTATTGTCAAATTGATCCTTTGAGGTAGGCGGCCTATTTTATTCAGATAATTTCTTCCGGCATCAAGCTTAATGCGTGAGAAAGAAGATTTTCGCAGAAGGTAACCTGGTCTAGAAAACTCAGTCTTCAAAATATTAGAATCATGTTCCATTTTTTCTAACGTACTTATAATTTTACTACTATTTGCTTTTACAATGATTAGAGGGTCAAGAGTAAAAGAGCTGTCAATATAGCATTGAGGGTATTCGGCTTCAAAGTATTTTTTGAAATTTTCTTTGAGGATATATTTCTCGTGCTCAGTATCTTTTTTGACAGTGAAATTCTCAAGAGACGGCCTCACAAAAAGCCAAAAGTCCTTTTTATTATCTATGACATTTGTGACCCAAGATTCAGATAAAAAATGTTTATTAGAAATTTTAGTTAAATCAGGTATGCTTTCTAATAAATCAAAATCTTTTACCATTATTATTCTCCATACTTTATTAAATTAAAATATTATGAAAACAGATATAAATTGAGTGTTATTAGGTGATTAAAATGTTAATGTTTCATGCCCACACCTTTAAATACAGAAGATGAGACACATTGCAAAATAAAGCCATTTTCAAACACAGCAATTTTTACAATATATTCAATTCAAGGAAGATAGGCAAGCATGTGATATCCATTCCCGATCCCAGCTCTGGCCTTTGCTGTGGTCTATTGAGACTATAGCACGAAAATGGATCATTTAAAAGCGTGTGGTTTCTTGCCATGAGCACAACCTGAAACAAAACCTTATTTTGTACATATATCTGAAAATCCGAAAGAAATCAGAGGGTAAATAATGTTAAACGGATTTGATCTTAAAAGAAAAGAAACTAAACGCCTGTATTTGATAATCTCTTGCTGCACAAAAAAGTGTGCATGGGTGCATAAGCGGATGCGCAAATAATATGCCCTCGGAATTGATTTGTCTTACATAATTCCATTCCATAGTTTTGAAATCAGCTCTAACTTATTGGAATCAAGACTTTTTAAAAATAATGGGTCACTTATAATCTTTCTGGCATGAATTATGTATTATCGAGAGGCAAAACTTGCTAGGAGGGTTTCTATGGTGTCAGGCCTAACGATGATGTTATTTGAAAAAGGACCCGAAAACAATATCCGGTGCCGGGTAATCAATGTATGGTTCAAAATGGAATCTTATATTTATACAAAGGAAAAGCTTTTATCAGAAATCGAGAGGGAGAGACCTGATGTTGTTGCACTTAATCTGGATCTGTATTCAAAGATTGACGGGATTCGGACTTCAAGGATGATAAGATCGCAGTTTGATGTTCCGGTGATATATGTTTGAATTGTGACTCCAAGAGTTCGATATCACAACCATAAAAGCCGACTTCAAAATACAGGATAAATTGCAGATAGCAAAAGCTGGGGTAACGTCGGGCATCACCTGGACCAAAAGCTGCGCGGCTTTTGGGATCAGTGTGAATGCCCTTGTTCGAAGGTCATTTCATTTCTGGCTTGCCTGCTTCTTTGAGCTTTGCATTTAATGCATTCCGCTTTTTTTTCAATATCGCAGGCTGGACAAAAAAGTAGTCGAAAAGGGCTTCGAGAACATCAAGATTCCATTCGGCCTCACCAGGTTCAACGTCAATTATTTCACCTGTTGATTTGCTCTTTATCGGATGAGCAGCAAAATTCCCAATATTCCTTATGGCATCAAGGGATTCTAAAATAAGGGGGGGCATTTTGCCATCATCGAGAACCTGCTGGATTTCATTAGCGAGATTTCCTGGTTTAACATTGGCCTTCTCTCGTAAAAGATTTTGGAGGCACCTCCTGCTCAAAGCTGCGCTTGCTTTTGGACTGTCGAAAAGTGTTAAACAAGCTTCATTGTAGTCTTTTGTATAAACCTCAGGGACATCTTTAGAAAGAGGAGTGCGGCTGTATGATTTGGGATAACACAGAAATTCTTTATCGTAATGATAATGATTTTTGCCGCTGATTACAAATCTATCATATCGCTGATAAAGGCTAAATATATATCTTCCGCAAGAAGGGCAGGTCCTTCGCATTAACGTCCAATCAGAATCGGAGTCCTCTCCCTGAGGAAACGCCTCCCTATTATCATGAAATGAAATCAAGCAATGTGGACATTTCATATTTTCTCCTTCGAACTATTATTATGCGTCCTTAAAATATGGGCAAACACGTACATTTATTGACGCGTATGCCACATAGAGAATAATAGAGAAAATACCATTATTTTAAAATGATTTCATAAGGTTATTTTTGTTTAGACGTAACTTCTTTTTGCGCGTTAGTCGTACAGAAAATGACGCATAAGACGTAGTTGGAATATTACATTTTTGTTCTGAAATCTATATTATCAAATTTATGCATTATTGCATATATCATATCAATACATGACCTATTGCCGATGTTGTTATATCTTATCGATGCTTGTTGATCAGTTCTTTCAGGTAGCTTTCCAGGAGGGCGAAAAAGAAGCTGAACCCCCAAATCAGGAAAGCGGTGTAAATGGTTTTGAGAAATAGTTTCCTGTCATTCCCAAGATTACATTTCTGAGAAAGCTATAATCTAATAAACGTACCCAAAGTCCTTAAATAAGGGATAGGCCCGCTTATTAATCAATGATCAAGGTCTGAGCCCCATTCGGGCGTAGCTACACCACACTGAGGTGCTTCCCCTCATCCGACCACGCTGCAATTGTGTTCTCAGCAAACGCGGCGTAACCAACGCGCCTGTCCTCGCCGATGATTTGTCCGCACCACGCTGGACCCTGATCCGTCTCTGCACACACCCAGGCACCGGAGTCGCCAGCTTGCACGACAGGCCCGAAGAATGTGCGGATGAACGAACGCCAGCGGATCTCGAAGAGGTCTCGGAAGCAGTAGGTCTGCCCGTTCATTTTGAGTCGATAGAAAATCCCTAATCCACCGACCTCGGCAATCCGGTTGCCCGACGTGCGGCCCACAAAAGTGATCTCTTGGCCAGGTGACATCGAGTTTTTCGCTACGACACCTGTAAGAGGGCCGATAGAGAGGATCTCAAGATCTGCGGCGATATCGGTGTTAAACTCAACGAGCGTTGTATCAATAGAAGTGATGTGCTGGCTTTGGGTGTACGGATTGCACTGACCTGTCCCCGGGCAATGCTGAAGCACGATCGAGGTCGTACTCGTGCCAATGGTGGTCGCTTGTGCATCGTCGTAGGGTGCAGGTTGCTCAACCGATGTCGCTGATGGGAAGACGTGTGCGCACGTCATGCCGTAACGCAGGCCAGTTTTATCTTTAACGATACCTCCGAGTGTCCCATACACGCGCGGCCCTGTGCCGACGCTAATGCCGCCTACGACCGGGCGAACCTTCCTGCGATGATTCGTCGCGAGACGCGCAATTGGCCGTACCTCGAAACTCACGGGCAAACGCGATCGTGGGAGATCTGGAACGCCTACATCCTCACCGCTTGTAGGCGGTCGCAGGCAGACGATGAGGCGGACCGGCAGCATATCCTCGTCACGTCCTGCTATATGGCAGTATTTACGCCAGTGGGGCGGACGCCATGAGAGATCAGGTGGCCGCTGTGGAATCCACGGCGGAGAGAATATAACGCTGAATGGGTAGAGCCCAGCGCCCCACTGGTGCCAACTCCAGAATAAACGCTCCAAATCTTCAGGCCGACCACTTTCTTCATATTTCCAAGCTGTCAGCCAAAAATCATCGAGTGTCAGGATTGCGCCCTGCACGTTCGGTCGTTCCGCGACAAGGCTAATGATTTTTTCCAGATCATACTCTTCGGCGAACCTCTTAAGATAATCCATATTGTACCTCCTAATCGTTGTTTGGCGAGGGCGGATTATGGATGATTGTCGGTTTGGGTGGTTGTTGCTTGGTTATTGGTAAAACCAAACCACTAAAGAGTGTGAAGAGAAGCATAATTACAGACGCCGTAGGTGCGTCATACCAGTCCAGGTACTTAAAGATTCCCACCCCGGTTGCATATGCCCACACGACAAACGCGACGACGCCCATCACGCTATTTGTCCACGCTTCCTTCTTCGTGTTCGTGAAACGAGTGATATAAAAGGGCGTGCAGACAAAGCAGGCAATAAAAATGAGAATAAACAAAATATCTGGATTGCGTGCTAACGTTGCTGCGCTATTAGCGCTAATATATATAGCAACGATCTCTGCGGGAACGTATTTGGCAACCCTATCGAAGTACTCTTTAACATCCGTTGCCAGGCCATCTCCACTTCGCAACCGCCCAGTGCCTGCCAGAAAGACTCTCTCTTCTACGATACGCATGCAAAGCCTCCTCAATTAGCTATATAGCTATGTCCTAAGACGGGTGAATTACAGATATCGAAATCAGTGGTTGTTAAATAGGCTTTCCAAGAGGGCGATAAAAAACTGAAAATCCAGATTAGGAAAGCGGCGTAAATGATTTTGAGAAATAGTTCCATATCGTTTTCAGGATTAGATTTTTGAGAAAGCTATAATTTAATAGACGTGCCCAAAGTCCCTTTATGTTACGGCAGAGAAATACCCAAAAAGGTTAATGCTTGTTTGAGGATTTCATATGCAGGCTTCAAGCTTGAAACCATCTGTATAGATGTCCCAACAGTAGCAAGTAGACTTCTTAACCTTGTAATATTAGGCTTTTCTTTTTGAATTTCCAGTTGACTTTCTTGAACAATCTCAATCAGTTCGCTTTTGGGTAAAGAAATTTTAACTTCAAACTGAGTGAGTGTTGAATTTATTTCCTCAAGTGCCTTTCGTATCTGCTCTTTTACCTCAGTATCAATGTTCTGGGTTATATTGGCTATTGAACTATCTCCAGTTTGTATTGATCCCACAGGTGAATAAATATTGAAGACTGTTGAGGACGATCCGTTTGTTCCATCGTCAGCTTTCCTTTTTAGGGAATGCACAAAAAGGTCTATCTCTGTCCCTACCTTCGCAAGAGCTTGATCCCGTCCATTCTCCAAATCTTTTATAAATTTTTCAGATAAACTTTGTGAGCCTGCGAACTTTGCTATTTGTTTAATATGACCCGCCAAATCATCTAGTTTTTCTGAAAGATTTTGGGCAACTATATCTTTTAATTTATCAGCCAAATCAGGAGAGTATGAGAGACAAGTTGTTGTTATAAACCGAAATAGAGTTTGCCAAATAAGTTGTGCTCTATTTTTGATAGTATTTATGCATAAATCAGCAATTCGCGTTATCGTCGCACTTCCCTGCAACAGTCCTCGATCACTCATTTCTGCCTTGATTCGTCCAATTTCAGAATGCAAATTGCTATTTTGCTCCTCAATTTCTATACGAATTCGATCATTGGTGATCTTTAAAATATCTTGATCGATCATTAGGTAATCCTTTTATGTTTATACCGAACCCCGAGCATCATTTGGGCCAAAACACCCTTAGGCTTTTGGAATCAATGTGAATGAGCTTGTTCGAAAAAGTTTTTAACGTACCAAAGAAACAAAAATTTTATCAAATTTTTCAAAAGTATCTATGAATTTCTGATCTTCTCTTATGCTTCTATTTGGATCATACACAACAAATAACGCCCAAGCGCCCTGATATCTATAAATAGTAACTCTACTTGTAATTTCAGTGTTAATGGAGTTAAGTCTTTTTCTCTCTTTAATATACTTAAACTCAATGAACAATGAATCTCCATTAGCCGCTTGTGCAGAAAAGTCTGGTTTAGTAGTAATTGTGGCAAAAGGGATTTGAGGAGCTTCTCTATTTAATCTTTCCTTTGCCGCAATTAATGCTGCTTGTCCTATATCTTGAACATGTATTTCATTTCTTGCTAATTGATTGGTAAATGCGGGCGGAATTGATTCTTCAAATATAGTTCTGAGTTTATTTATATATTCAACTTGGAGATTTGATAAATGTTTTCCAGTTGCAACTAGCTTTATCAAAGAATTTTCCGGTAATGTCCCTTTAACTATATCAGCAGCATGTTCTTTTATTTTTTTTTCAATAACATTATTAGTGGTTCTTTGGTGTCTTTGAAACATTTCAAAAATTTTAAATGCCGTTTCTTCAATGTCTACATCGCCTAAGCATTCATATAATTGGGGATACTCATTGAAAAACATATCTGGCGTACTTAATGAATCCAATTTATTTGCAAAACGTATATAATTTTCTGCATACGTGCGATCAATACCTTCCTTTAGGTCGGCGGTAAAAATATCTTTTTCGTATCTCTCTGATAGGTCATATGATTGCATCCCTGCTGCAATGCTTGAAAAACGTCTATCGATACATTGTGAACAGACACCACAATGAGGTTGATAAATTGTCATACCCTCCGAATGAGCGCAAGATACAGCCTCTTGTAAAAGATGAGGGTGTCCACTTTTTAATATAATTTCCATAACTTCTTTTTTTGTATGAAATAAAAATGGGTTTTTTATGGAAAGATCCTTACGTCCAGAAATCATTCTAAATAATTCCTGAGCATTAGCGATAAATTTTGGATGAGTGGATCGGGTAGAATAGGAACCAACTGTTTGTCCGGATTGAGGGAGATTAATACTAACTATCCCATTGTCACACAATCGAATATCATCTATTTCTAATACACTCGCAGCTACAACTGCTAAGCTGGAATATAAAAATGCACGGCTCCTTTGGGTGTTTTCATAAGCACGCCTCCCACCTACGCGGTTCACCCACATGCTTATGTGGGGAAAAGGCCAAATATCGAAACGATTTCTTAATAGGTCACCAAGATTGGTTTGACGATTACTAATTACTGGTGATGCCCTGTGGCTGATTAAAAGCGGCCTCATTCCTGAAAGCGTTGTTTCTATTGCCGCTGCTAAAGAGTCTACACCTCCTGAGAATGGTAATATTGTTGTAACATTAGGTAAATCGCCTATTTTTCCTTTAAAAAGAAAACGCTGAACAGGAATGGATGAAAGTTTTTTTTCAAAGTGGAAGTCCCAATTATCCTCAGTTAAAAATCTAAGTGTATCTGTTAAATATTCTTTTATATTTCCTTGCCAAAATTTATAATCATGTACTGGTATTCTAAGAGATATATTACGTGCCCATCGCTCTCCAAAAACATCTTTTTCAGTCCCTCTTTTTATTCTATTATCGACTGAATATAGTATCGACGCAATTGAAATTAGATCATCTAATCTTTTTGGAATTTCATTTAATAAACCTGTTCTTAGAGCTGTTATTTCTATCCGAACATTTTTGTTTCTCCCATATGTTTGTAATTCAATTACTTTACATTCATTAGAAATCTTTGGAGGACGGCTCGCTCCATCTACCAAAATCAGCGCATTAATCATGCCTGACCTCCACTAAGCTCCATATTTACCTTTTTCAAGGCATAGGCCATAAAACCTTTTGCAGAATCCAGTGGTATTTTATTTTTGGTTTTCCATGCTTCTTTAGAAAACCAGCCCCCTGAAAACTCTTCTATTATTTTTGATGATTGATAACAATAAAGTGATAGAGATTTTTGGAAAGAGAGAATATCTGACGATGTTTCTATGGCTTTGCTTTTTCCTAAATAATTCGATAATTCTTTATCGGCAACGAACTGTATGGATCTTTTTAAAAAGTTTGAAAAAAATCTTCTTGATAACAAACCAAATTGTTTTTGAGTCGATAGACTTTTACACGCCAATTGAATGTCATCTATTGTAGTACCAAATAATGAGGTTGATTTTTCTATTATTACATTTGCAATTGTTTCATTAACACTCAGTTCAGCAATATTGGAAAAAGCGTTATTGCGTCCGATATCGCTTAATGATTCTGATATGAAATGGGCGACATTTTTTACAAATTCCAACCCAGATTTAACATCTTTTGTTTTAATTCCTACGGATTCTAGTCTATCTGTAAATGAGTCAGTGTTTGCTGCTGAGACAATTGTGGTAAGGACCCAATAGCAAAAGCTAATAGAACGATCTCCCTTTAATGAATCAAATTCCTTTTGAGTTGATTTGCTTATTGCCTGAGCAAGGGTCTCAGCGGTTAAGTTGTCACTCTCGAAGGCCTTGAAAACCTCACGCCATTTGTGTGTCTTTGGAAGCCTACCTAATCGTATATGTCCCATAGATATTTGCCTCCCTGTTTATTTATATCCCAAATAAAAACCGGGCAATAGATTGGATTTTGAGGAATCCAACGAAAATAAAATCCTTGTTCACTCAAAGATTGATCCTTTGTATATATCTATGAGGTGATCGGTTCTTTAATTTTAGAGTCATCAAGCAGCTCAATAGGGAGTTTAAAAAGTCTTCAATTGGCATACAGTGCGGTCGAAGTGGTGGAAAAAAGTACTTTTTGGGCCAGATTTTAATTAAGAAATCAGCTATTTATTATATATTACCGTCTCCTTGTCGCCCTCCCGTATTTGTGCAGCTTTTTCTTTCAGGATTTTTTCCGTTTCCTCGAGTTTCGCTCAATTAGGGTTAAATTTATCAAGAATATGTTTTCCTTTTGGTGTCAGATATAAACGAAGTTTGTGTTCCGTGTTTAATTTCTGCTCAACCAAACCTTTGGCCATCACGGAAGAAAGCGTTTCATTGACGTGCTCCTCTGCAAGTTCCGGAGCTTTCAGCAGACCGACCAGACTTCGATGCACATGGTTTCCAGAGGCCATTACCTGCAAAATCTTTAATTCACTTTCCGATATTCCGGCCCGGCCGAGCCGGTCCTTTGAAACTTTCCGGCAAGGGATTTTTAAATCATAATCTGTTTCGGCCGGATCGGCGTTAATATGGTTTTTATTTATATTGCCGGTCACTTGGAACCGTTTATGATAAACATTTTCTTTCAATCTGCATGAGAACACCGCAAATAAAAGGCAGATGCCATTGAAAATGAAGAGATTGACCGGTTTTTTTTGCGCAACACCAAGCAAATTACTGGAGATCATGTTCAAAAAGAGCGGCACGGTTAACGCTGCAACAATCCCCAGCAAGCAATCGCCCAGGAGAGCATTCCAGACAGGGGGCTTGTGATTTTCCGATAAAAAGAAATTTACCAGACCGCCCAGTATTCCGGAACCTATCATAATACAGAGGATAAGAAACATGAAGCTGTTTGAAAAAGTACCCAATTCCAGGATATCTTTCGCTACTTGACTATCCATCTGTACGCTCCCGGGCGACATCCTGCTTTTGAGAATAAGAAATTAAAAATTTAACCAAAGTTCAAGCGCTCCTTTTTGCGCATTCGGATATTTGCGACTCAAATTTATGATTTTAATATCGGTATTTTTGATGCTTGTAATAGGGGAAATAAAACCGGTTAAATGCTTTTTTAAAACAAGCGCCCCCTCTTTATCTTCATCATGGAAGTAACGAACGTCTTGATTATGATAATTAACCTTTTGAATCCCCTTTACTTTGAAACCGGTATGGATTAAATTTACAGAAAGCCTTTCCATCAATTTTTTATTTTTTTTATTCGTATAATGCACATATACTGTGTATCTTCCGGGTTGAATGATGTCCTGTGTTGCACTTATTTTTCTTTTCCCCACATCAGTCGATGCTGACATCTTATTATCTGTCTGTTTTTTTTCATTTAACGCATGGGTCGTATGAGCTAACTGTGAAATCTTTGAATTTATCTTCTTCACCTCGGATAGCGTTTCCCGGCTTTTTTCCAGAAGGGTTTGTGTGGTTTCCGTGCTCTTATCCGTCTGCTTCCATGTCAGACTGATAATTGCAAGTGTGAGGCAGCTGCCGATCAACAATCCAACGATCACCCCCAGCCAAGTGTATCGCTTCCGGAGAGACAGTGCCACCGATTTTGTTAACGTATTGACCAAAAGTTTTAGCTCCTGGACCGATATTTCAACATTTGACAAGTTATTATTCATTTTAGTCACTTTTTCTTTCTATCAGAAACAGGTCAATATATCTGGGGTCGAAATCTTTGCTTGATACTTCACCGTACTCGTTTTCAATCTCGCTGAAAAGATTTTCCAAAGTATGCCCCAGTTTTCGGGAAATTTCGTAATTGGTGAAACCTGTCCGGTCTGAAAGCCAGCTTAAAAAAGATTTTTTCATTGGCAGTCTTATTTTGTAAGGTTTTTTTTTGTCTGCCCAGAGATCATCAAAAAGGCGCTTGAATTCATCAAGACTTAACGGCTCAATTTCCCCTGACAGGCCAAGGTAATTTCTTGCCCAGAGCGTCAGTATAAAATTTTTATATGTCAGAAAACGGTCTGTAACCGGTTCAGGGTTTATTGCCATTAAAGAAAAAAGATCGTCAAAAAGAATAATTTCATTTAATACATTATCCGTAGCTCTTATTTCTTCCATGGAAACAAATTCCCTGTAGAGAACTCCTGTTTTATAGTTGTCAAAAAACAGCGGTTTTTTAATCAAAAGCCCCCCCAGTACACCCAGCCATTCTTCGTCCCAGAAGCCCAGTAGCAGACCTTGTTTTTCAAACCAGCTTTTTTCTCTCCATTTTTCGGCCTTCCATTTCAGATCAAGGGCTATGCGGTATCCTACCTTGAAAATATTGGAAAGCGGGTATTTGCGTATCAATACTGCGCAGTGACCGGCATCCGGAGTCCTGTCGTCAGGGGATAACTGTTCAAGTCCGATATTCAGGTATCCGCACACCTTTTTAACAATGCTTTTTAGTTCGTCTTTTTCTCTGATAGTTTTTCGATCAGCAGAGATGATAAGATTGCACAGACCCGCAAACTCGATTTGAATCTGTTCAATAACATCATCTATTTCTATTTTTTTCAAGGCAGCGGTAAAAAGATTTTCTTCCTCCAGCATTCCGGAATGATAGAAAGGAACGGGTAAAAACAGCTTCCGGTCAGGATCTGCTGTCGTAAATTTTGTGTCCTGCTTTTCAAAATCCTTTACTTTCAACGACTGATATATGCCGATAGCCTTTTCATATGGCAGAAAGCCTTTTTCCGCCAGTCTTAAATTGCGCAGTCGATAGGCTTCTTCTTCGGTTTCTGCGGGGATTACGCTGCAAGTCTCCAGCAGAACATTTTGATAGGTGATGTGGTCAAAGGCTGAAAGGGTCTTGAAAAATTTTGAAAGAAAAGCGTTGCGATCTTTCTTTATGGTTTGGTCTGACTCACTTTCTTCGGTTTCAAGCTCGAAAGTACCGTCGAGAAACCTTACATAAAACGTATCGTCATATGTGAAAAACTCATTGCCAAATTCGGATGGATCCTGATTTTCCTCCCTGATTTTAACTTCGATGTTTTTGAACAGATAAAATTCCATGAATTCGGTTTTTTGGTCAAGAAACCACTTGATAAAACGATCCGGGTCGACTTTAAACAGCAGGTCAAACCATCGGGTAACAGACTTCAATTCAATTCTATCCTTTTGCCACACTTCAAGATCTACGATGTATTCCCACTGCTTGGCGGATGCAAGGGATAACAGCGGATGAGAATCTTCAAGCCCGATCTCATGGATTAAAAAATAAAAGTCCTCTTCAGGGAATGAATGGATCAGGGCAGCCGGTTGGGGCGAATCTAAAATAGCGTTCAAGGCTTTTTCAGGGGACATGGAAACGATTTTTTCCCTCAGTTTCTGCAGATTTTCTATTCGTGCGATGACCTTTTTATTTTCCATATCTTCATCCCGCCTTTTTGGGATTCCAGGGCGCAAATTTAAAAAGAAGGAGCATGCCGGGAGCAGCGATAAGCGTACAGGCAATAAAAAAACTTTCCCATCCCATGTTTTTGACAAAAAAACCGGTTGGTGCTGAAGCCATCACCCTGGGAATTCCCATGAGGCTGCTGAGCAGCGCATATTGTGTGGCGGTAAATTTTTTGTGGGTAATGCTCGCCATGAATGCGATAAAAGCGGCGGTCCCCATTCCGCTGCTGAGATTCTCAAAAGCGATAACTGTTGACAATAGGGGAAGACTGTTGCCGACCCGCGCCAGAACCGCAAAGCCGGCGGTGGATGCGGCCTGGAGAAAACCAAAAACCCAGAGACTGCGATTGATCTCGAGTCGGAGCATGATCACCCCGCCGATCAAAGTTCCGGCAACGGTAGCCCAGAAGCCGAACAGTTTAACCACCGCACCGATCTGGGTTTTTGAAAACCCTATATCCAGATAAAATGGTATTGTCATGGCGCCGGCCATTGTGTCCCCGATTTTGTAAAAAAGAATAAAGGCCAGTATCCATAACGCACCCCGTCGGCTGAAATATTCTATCAGCGGATCAAAAACAGCTTCCCTCATGGTCTCCGGAGTTCCCACATTAATCTTGGGTTCCGGCGCCAGAAGCGTGGTTACAACACCGGGCAGCAAACAGGCCGCCATTATCTGATAGACCATGAAAAACGGCATGTGATCTGCCATCATCAGACCACCGCCGGAAGCAAGCAACATACCTACCCGGTATCCGTTAACGTACAGAGAAGATCCCAGCCCCAGCTCTTTATCAGGGAGATCTTCTCTTCGATAGGCATCAACGACAATATCCTGTGAGGCGCTGAAAAAGGTTACCAGAAATGCCGCACATGCCACCATCCATGGATTCTTCCCGGGATCAGTGAAGCCCAGCCCGGATATTGAAAAGATCAAGGCCGCCTGAGCCAAGAGAAGCCAGCCTCTTCTGCGGCCCAGAAAAGGGAGGGTAAAACGGTCCAGAACCGGTGCCCAGAGGAACTTCAACGTATATGGAAGACCCACAAGGGACATCATCCCGATCACGGTCAGATCCACCCCCTGGTCTTTCATCCATGCCTGCAATACCGTTATGGTCAAAAGAAGCGGCAGACCGCAGGCAAAACCCATCAAAAGAGCGACCAGCATGCGGCCGCTGCAAATTACCTTGAGAATGGGGTTAATATTATAATTCCTCAAGCTGAGACGGTGTCACAATCGGGCCATAGTTTTCTCTCAGCGCCATTAGACCTTGCTTCTGTTTTTTAAGAACTTCAAATAGCCTGTCGGGGATATCAGGTTCTTTTCCATATGCCTCTGCCTGCATGTCTATCTGGGCAATAATATTGTCAATATACAAAGAAAACTGCTTAATATAGAGTTCTTCCGCATATTCTTTGTTGATTATGGATTGAAAAAGGCTTTTGAGGTCATTAAACTTCGGAAGATTGCCGATGGGGGTTTCAATTATTTCTACTTCATCGTGTGCATGTCTTTCCAGCCAGGCCAGCCAGACTTTAACGTCTCTTTTTTCTCCGAGCAGTTTTTTGGAAGTGCCGCCTCTGGCTTCATGGGTCAGGAAATAATTCAATCCCGCCAGTACCGCTTTTTTATCTTTTGCAATTTTTTCATTACCAAAAAACTTAAATTGAGCATCCATATAATCGGCCAGGGCACCCGGGATAAAGGGGGCATTGGCCCAAGGCGCCCGTTTAACGCCGATTGCCCCCACTTCAGTGGCAGTGGCGGCAGACACAATACAAGCGCCGATCACCACGCCGTTGTCCGAATTTTTAGCTGCCCAAACCGGCGGCATGGTATCACTATCTCTACCGCTGTAAGTAATCACTCTTGTTTCCACACCGTTTGGATCTTCCGACCTTTCTGAATAATTTGCCAGGTCTGATGAGGTCAAGGTGCATCTTGCATTGGGATGGGATATGGGGATCTCTTTTCCATTTTCATCGGTCATCCCCGGTTCCCATGGGCCTTGAAAATTTATTCCTTTAGGCGGGGGATCTTCACCATCCCCTGTCCAGCGGGGAACACTGTTGTCATCAATAAGAACATTAGACCAGATAACTTCTGTCCCGGGCTTTCGAAGAAGTTCCATGAGATGTGGGTCACCTTCCCAGTTTACATCTTCGACAATACCGAAAATACCACATTCCGGGTTTATTGAGCAGATGGCGCCGTTTTCATCAATCCACATCTGCGCCAGATCGTCGCCGATAAAATGGTTGCCTGCCATGGCTGTTGTGGTTTTACCGCATCCGCTGGGAGCGGCGCCGGCACACCACGTTATGCGATCTCCGGGTCCATCTATACCGGTAATAAACATATGTTCCGACAGCTCATTGCCCCTGTTTTCGTACACGGCCTTGTCAACGGAAAACCGGTGATTTCCTTTTTTCAGCAGCAACGTGTTTCCGGCATACGTGCAGTTAAAACTGTATGTGGTTTGATAACTTCGATCCATAAATACCCGTGCGTTGGGCAGATCTTCGAGCCTGTTTAGACCTTCACTGTGAATATTGGTGTAGAAATGCCCCAGACGATCAACCTCTTTGTCAAAATCGGAAAACCTATTTCTGTAAAGGATTTCCGCGCTGTGTGACACATATACTGAACTGGTAATCTCCAGAGCGGGATTGGATGCAGGTGCACCCACGGGACCGCGCATATAAAAACCGACGATCATGGTTTTCCCATGCATTATACCTGTCATTTTATCCCGGATGTCTATCAGCGCTTTTGCCCTATCCATTCTGTTGGCCAGTGAACTGACATGTTCTCCTGGATTGGAAATATAATACGTACGATCTATTATACGGCCCTGTTCATATTTGAGATCATAATGGATGGTATGCTTATCCATCGGGAGTTTGGCTTCCTCTCCCTTGTTTATGGCCATTTCCCTGATATGCTGTTTATCTTCTTCAGATCCGGTATTGATAAAAACCGCATCCGGCTCACACATGGCTATTGCATTGGCGATTTTAATAACAACTTCCGAATGTGTTATTTTTCGTATCCGAGATAGATTGGTTGGGTCTAATTTATTTTCAAAAAGCTTGTTTGCCGCTTCAAAAGTTGTGATGCCTCCTATTTCAGTGACGATGTCTATGCCTTTCTTTTTTTCTAACATGTGTATTCTCCTTTTTTAAATTGAATCGACTATAATATCACTCAGGTCTCTTTTGGGCACATGATGGACGCCCTGATTATCCCGCCAGTACCGGATATTATTATCAGGGCCAACGGTTTCTATCACAACTTTTTCTTTGGGTTTTCCAATTGCAATTACAAGTAGTATTTTCAATTTTTTGTTTATATTCAGTATATCTCCGAGCTTTTGACGGTTTATCGCTCCGAACATACATCCGGCAAGGCCTTTTTCTCTGGCGCCTAATAGAATGCTCTGGCCGGCAATACCACAATCGTATCCAATATACGGGTTGGCTTTTTCATTATCACCGAGGATAATAATATATCCTGAGGGCCGTTCCCCTTGTTTGGGGCCGGGCCAGTCCTTTAGGTATGCCGCCCATCCCAGGCATGAAAATATTAGGGCGTTTTTATCAGGGGTAGAGCAAAGAATGTATTTTAATGGCTGTAAATTTGCCGCTGACGGGGAAAGCCTTGCCAGATCGACCAGCTCTTTCAAGGTCTCCGGAGTTACGGCATGGTCCTGGTAAAATCTCCGGCAACTTCTGTTTTTTCTTATCAGATCTGCAATCATCGGTATGGGTTCTTCATTTATCAAGAAGTTATAAAAAAATCAAATTAGTTCGCTTCGCTCATCCCGCTATATAGCGGGAGAATATTGGAATATTGGAACACTGGAATATTGGGTTATTGTAAAATTCCTATTGACGGGAATTAAATAGAGGAATATCATCTTCTTTAAATCATCATTCCATTATTCCATCATTTTTATCCCGTGAAACTTTTTTTCTATTTCACTGGGGCCATGTCCGAGTTAAAAGTATAAGCCTAAAAAATACTTTTATTTTCAATAAATTGTAGAATTTCCGAGACGTATAATTACCCGTGTGTTATTTCCTGAACCGGCATGTTTTGACGGATCCAGATCAAGACTTTCTCAAACTCATCTTTGAGTTCGGCAAACGCTTTTCCTCTATGGCTTACACGGCTCTTTTCTTCTCTGGTTAATTGGGCAAAGGTTTTTTTTAAAGGCGGATAAAAGAAAATCGGATCATACCCGAATCCATTTGATCCGGCGGGGCTTTCCGTAATCAGGCCCTGGCAGCGAGCTTCATATGTCAGGGCAGGACCTGTGGGAACCGCTATGGAGATGACGCATTCAAAGGCGGCATTCCGGTTGGACTTTCCTTTCATTTCGTCAAGAAGTTTCAAATACCTCTGTTCATCGGTTGTATTTTCGCCTGCATAGCGTGCCGAATGGATGCCCGGCGCACCATCCAGGGCCTCGACCAAAAGTCCTGAGTCATCAGCCAGCGCCGGCAAGCCGAGGATCCTTGCTGCGAAACTCGCTTTTTGATAAGCGTTCTCATCAAAAGTTTCCCCATCCTCTTCCAGGGGAGGGATGGGTCCAAAATCGTCCAAATTTTTGATATCAACCGGAAAATTCTTTAAAAGATCCCTGATTTCTGCTGTTTTGCCTTCGTTGCGGGTGGCAATAACAAGAGTAATCGATTTTTTCATTCAAACCTCAATATTATAGCAAAAATGATTTAAACCCTAAATGATCGTAAACAAAACGGGAAAAAGATTTTATGTGTTTGATTTTTTATCTATTTTAGTAGATTTACATGCATTTTCATAACTATTCAATAAATGAGATATAAGTTTATTGTAAAAATCCCATTTTGTTTACCTTTCAGGAAAGCCGATGACACCCCATCTTCTTCGTTATCAAGGGCTCGCAGTAGACGACTACGGCTTCGTCCTTGATGCCTCGAATCTGGGGCATCCTCGACTTTCGCTCATTTAGGGTTAAAGACTAAAGAATTTAATTTTATCATTGAAATATAACTGTTACAGAAAGATGGCATTATAAATCATGGTTAGATCTTTGTAAAGTTTTTTCAATTGCTTGTTCAGGGCAAACGTAGCATCTCAATAAATTATGGATCCGGGTCAATATGATTATTTTATACATCAGAACTTATTGAGAAGTTACGGGCCAACGCATTTGATTTCGGTGCAGCGTAGCGACGGCGTGTTTCTCTTGGAAACCGACTGACTGTGTGAAGGGCTTTAGCACGCGTTAGCCCGAGCCGAATGAAATTATGACTTAAAAAATCAATGGGATAATTTAGCGACGAATTGTTCTTAATAATTCTGGCACGGCTCGGGCTTATGGGTGCTTAAGCACAAGTTTCAGTCGGTTGGAAAGAGATACACGCCGTCGTGGAGCGTTTTCCCTGTATTGAGATTCAAATGAGTTTACCCTGGTTGCTTGTTGGACTAAAGAAAATTCTTTACACGTCAAGGGCTGCTGATATATTAGTCCCTCATAAAACGATCCGTCAAAATAGAAAAGGTAATATCAAGTTTAAGGAAGGTACCATGCACAAACTACTCACTGAACATTCCGGTCTGAAAATGCTGCTTTTGGGCAACGAAGCCATTGCCCGTGGGGCGGTTGAGGCCGGAGTCGCTGTTGCAACAACATACCCTGGCACACCCTCTTCAGAAATATCAACCAACTTTTTCCAGATCTCCCGGGAAAGCAACCTCTATTTTGAATACAGCACTAATGAAAAGGTGGCTCTTGAAGTGGCGGCCGCTACGGCAAATTGCGGAGTTCGAAGCATGTGTGTTATGAAGCATGTGGGAATGAATGTGGCTGCAGACGTTTTTATGACGCTTGCCTACATTGGCGTTAAGGGGGGGCTTGTTATCGTTACGGCCGATGATCCGTACATGTTTTCGAGTCAGAACGAACAGGACAACCGTTATTATAGCAAATTTTCGGGTTTGCCCATGGTTGAGCCTTCTTCGGTGCAGGAGGCCAAAGATATGGTCGCCTACGCTTTTGATATTTCGGAAAAACTTCAGCAACCGGTTATCTTCAGAACGACAACCAGAATAAATCATTCCACTGCCGACGTGGTTTTTGGTGAAATCAAGGCGCCCGAAACAAGCGGTGATATTTCCAAGGATCCTTTCAATCAGGTACCCGTTCCTGCTGTTGCCAGAAAGCTGCATGCAAGACTGCTGAGCAAACTTGAAACCGCTGAAAAGATGTCCGAAAATTCAGAGTACAATTTCATCATGGGCAACGGCGTCTGGGGTATTATATGTAATGGGGTCAGTTACAATTATGTGTTTGATGCAGCCAAAGACCTGAACATAGAACATCGGGTTAAGATATTTCGTATCGGATTTTCGTATCCCATGCCCCGAGCTACGATCAAACGGTTTTTAAAAGAGTGTGAAAAGGTGCTGGTTGTGGAGGAAGGCGAGCCTTTCATGGAAGAAACGGTCAAGATGTTGGCACAGGAGGAAAAATTAACCCTTCCGATTTTGGGGAAAAGTCAAAAATATTTCTCACGACTTTATGAATTCGATCCCGCCCTGGTAAGACAATCCATGGCAACCTATTTTGATGTGGCGTATACGCCGGCTAAGGTCCCGGATCTTTCAGATATTCCCGAAATTCCAGAGCGGCCGCCCAACCTTTGTGCCGGATGTTCTCATCGGGCCACCTTTTATGCGGTTAAAAAGGCATCAGAAGGTATGGATACAATTTGTCCCACCGATATCGGCTGCTATACCCTCGGATTCCTGCCACCACTTGCCATGGGAGATTTTCTGATATGCATGGGAGCTTCTGCAGGAGTATCCTGCGGTTTTTCAATAAAGACCGGTAAAAAAGTCATTTCCTTTATTGGAGATTCCACCTTTTTTCATTCCGGAATACCCGGTTTAATTAATGCCGTCTATAATAACCATAATTTTACCATGGTAATTCTTGATAACGGCACCACTGCCATGACCGGGCATCAGCCTCATCCCGGTGTTGATATGAAAAAACTGAACATTGACGGGTACGGGATGGTGTCTATCGAAGAGATCGTCCGGGCCGTGGGGGTATCCCACGTTACGGTTATCAGGCCGTACCGGGTAAAAAAGAGTATCGATGCCGTCAAAGAAGCCCTGAATTTTAAAGGGGTTTCGGTGGTGATATCCAAAGAAATGTGTACGCTGTATGCGAGAGGTCTGAAGAAAGCCCGGGGAAAACCTTTTTTTGTTAGTGACAAATGTAAAGGTCACAAAGATTGTATTAATGAGCTCGCATGCCCGGCCTTTTTCATAGAGGATAACCGGGTTAAAATCGATCCTGTCATGTGTTCGGGGTGTTCCGTCTGCGCCCAGATCTGCCCGGAGCATGCAATTTTGCCCATTAGGGATACACAAGTAAAATCCTAACCCGGACAAGCCGGAGAAGTGCCTAAGTGCTCTAAAGTTTGAAGTGCCTAAAGCCCGTCCTGGTGAGACTTGTTAGTATATTTTGGCTGGCCAACGCATCATTCCAAACCTGACTTTTTTAGGTATAAAATAGTTGTAATCGGTCTGGGCCAGGGTTAAGGTGTCGCTTCCCCCTGGCATTGCAAGGCACGAGCGGGCACGTTGCTCCGTCTATTCATATAAATATTGGCAGAATTCCATAACTTTAGGCATTTTAGATCACTTTAGATCACTTCACACTTTTTTAAGTTGTAAAATTTTTTGACATAAAGAATACAAAGTTTACAACTTAGGAACTAAACTGTCAGATAACTCAAAGATTGGATTATTAAATGAGTACAACAAGATTAATAATAGTAGCTGTGGGCGGACAGGGAAATCTTCTGGCTTCCAGGGTTATTGGAGAAGCCGCACTCCTTTCAGACATTCCTGTGCGTATGAGTGAAATACACGGCATGGCTCAAAGGGGCGGTGTTGTTGAATCCTCAATTGTGTTTGGGGATGCCCAAAGCACCGTAATTTCGGACGGTGAGGCGGATGTGCTATTAGGGTTTGAGCCGTCAGAAACTTTGCGAGCCTTAAATAAATGCAATTTAAATACGGTTGTCATTACAAATCTGGCGAAGCTTCCGTCTTTTACGGTGACCACGGGTAAAAGTGTTTATCCGGATCTGGATGTTTTGCAGGAGTTGATTCGGAATAAAACGGCGAAACTTATTGCTTTTGATGCAGCTTCCATGGCAATCCAAGCCGGAAATGTCTTGTCCGTGAATATGGTTCTGCTGGGTGCCTTGATTCAAACCCATACCGTTCCCCTGTCCACCGAAAATGTCAAAGAAGCAATAATGAAGAGAACCCTAAAAGCTTTTGTTGAGTCGAACTTAAAAGCTTTTGAGCTTGGGTTCTCCGCCGCCGAAGGGCTCGGATAATTAAATGTCTCGAAAATTCTACAATTTATTGAAAGTAAAAGCATTTTTTAGGATTATATTTTTAACTCGGCCATGGCCCCAGTGAAATAGAAAAAAAGTTTCACGGGATAAAAATAATGGAATGATGGAATAATGGAATAACGATTTAAAGAAAATGACATTCCTCTATTTAATTTCCGTCAAGAGGAATTTTACAATAACCCAACTTTCCATTTTCCCAGAACCCAATATTCCAGTGTTCCAATATTCCAACATTCCAATTGTGAGCGAAGCGAACTAACTTGTTTCACAGTTTTCATCCATTTATAGTTGGGTGTATGCTTCAAGAACTCTCCATTAGAAACTTTGCGATCATCGATGATCTTCAGATATCCTTTTCAGACGGACTGAACATTTTGAGCGGCGAAACCGGCGCCGGCAAGTCTATCATCATAAATGCGGTCAATCTTTTGCTTGGAAGCCGGGCAAATGTCGGGCTCATTCGTACGGGTAGCCAAACAGCGGAACTTGAAGCATTGTTTCAAATTGCAAAGCAAAGCACCATCGCCGGTATTATGGAAAAAAACGGTTTTCACCCCGAGGAAGGGCTTCTGATAAGAAGAATTGTTTCTCGCAAAGACCGCCACCGGGTTTATATCAACGGACATCTTGCCACCACTCAAACGCTGAATTTGATAACCGAGAATCTTGCAAGCATATCCGGGCAGCACGCTCATCAGAGACTGTTAAAAGAAGAGAACCAACTGGAAATAATTGATCAGTTTGGAGATCTGATTTCCTTGCGGGAGGATGTTTTCGGGTGTTTTCATGAAATAATCCCGCTGATTCGGAATCTCAAAAACCTGAAGGCTAAAAAGGCACGTCACGCCGAACACGTTCAACTGCTCGAATTCCAGCAAAAAGAGATCCGGCAGGCATCCATAACCCCGGGAGAAGACGTGGCGCTTGAACAGGAACGGATCCGTCTGAAAAACGGAGAAGAACTTTTTCAGGCGGTCCACAATAGTGTTGAAGCGCTTTACAGTGCTCAGGGTGCGGCTGTTGAACGCCTTGTAGCAGTGAAAAAAGATCTTGAAAAAGCTTCTCGGATAGACCCGGCTCTCATCCCAAAGACAGAGCGTATCGCCGAAGCAGCCATTTATCTTGAAGACATTGCTGAAGCGCTTAGAACTTATCTGAAAAATATACAGATTGACGAAAACCGTCTTGAAGCGGTTGAAGCGCGCCTCGACACCTTAACTAAGCTCAAGCGCAAATATGGAACGTCTCTTGAGGATGTACTTTTGAAACTCGAATCCATAGACCATGAGCTTTCAGGAATCGATAATCTATCAGAGGATATCGTTGATACCGAAAAAAAACTTTCCTCTCTGCACGGCAAGCTGGTCAAACTATCCATAACCCTTTCAAACAAAAGGAAAAGCACGGCGGCGACACTTGCCAAAAAAGTGGAAAAAGAACTTGGCACCCTTAAGATGTCCCAAACAAAGTTTGAGATTTCCTTTGGAACCGTACCTGTGGATGAACATACAGATACCTATCTTGCAACCGAAGAGAGCGTCGTCACTGAAACCGGAATCGACCGAACAACCTTCCAGATTGCTCCGAATGTGGGAGAACCGCTCAAACCCCTCAACAGTATTGTCTCCGGCGGGGAACTTTCACGGGTTGTCCTTGCATTAAAGGCCATACTGGTCAAGAGCGAAGCGGTGGAGAGCATTGTCTTTGATGAAGTTGACGCGGGAATCGGAGGAAGCGTGGCGGAGGTAGTGGGAAAAAAGCTGTCATCCCTTGCCCGTCACCATCAAATCATCTGTATTACTCATCTGCCTCAAATCGCAAAGTTCGGCGACCATCATTTCAATATCTCAAAGCATGTTGCCCGAGGGAGAACCAGAACAACCATAAACCGTTTAACCGAGACGGAAAGGGTTAAAGAAATCGCCAGGATGCTTGGAGGAGAGAAAATTACCCGCGCCACGCTTGAACATGCACATGAGATGCTAAATAGTGTCCATCCATAAATGGTCTTTTTGCCCAATCTCTGTGTTATGTTCAAAAAATTAATTCGCCAAAGTTCGGTGGCGAATAAATCCTCGGAATATTAAACATATGCCTGTGGTTATTTTTTTCACATGCCTTGATCTTGAACAAAAATCCTCATTTATGGATGGACACTGAATAAAATAGTTTAAAATACCATGACTTTTTATAGCATTCCGCCATTATTGACATTGTTCTGCTTTCTCGGGCTTGCCGGACTGGCTATTTTCTATGGCCCCAGAACAAAAACCAACTTGCTTTTTTTTACGATCTGCATCCTCGGATCCTTTCTTTATATCGACATACTTTTCGCTTTCAATGTTACATCGGCCGAAACCGCTCTTTTGGTCAGTCGCACAGATCATTTTTTTATTGTGTATCTATTCCCCGTATACATTCACTTTTTTCACACCTATCTTAATATTTCGGGGCGAAAATGGCTTATCCAAGGTGCATATGCCTATGCATTTATTCTGATGTGCGTTACGCCGACTCCTTTTTATATCGAGTCCATGCAGAAACATTATTTCGGTTATTTTGCTAAGGCCGGAAGCCTTTATTTTTTTTCAGGACTGGCTGCGCTTTTCGTTACCCTGTATGTCCTGATAGAGCTGGTGAATGCCATCCGCAAAGAAACAAACAGTTCCCACAAAAACCGGCTTAAATATTTGTTTGCCGGATTTGGCATTATGGGCCTAATTAACGGGTTAAATGTCTTTCCGGTCTATGGATATTCGGTATATCCCCCCGGAAATTTAAGTTTTGCTCCCCTTATTATTTTTGCTGTCGGACTTTTTAAGCACGATCTTCTTGACATGGGAATATTTATCAAAAAAAGTCTTATCTATTCAATTTTGACCGCACTTCTAACCTGCTTATATGCTCTGATCATCATTATGGCGGATAAGGTCTTTAAGAATTTTAATTTTTCAGATTCCATTTATTTTCCCATATGCTTTTTTCTTTTAATCGCTTTTGTTTTCGGACCGCTAAAATCAAAAATACAGGTCGTTATCGATCGCATCTTCTACAAAGGCAAGTATGATTATCAGAAAACCATCAAACGGGTCAGCCAGTTAATCGTATCCGTGCTCGATTATGAGGAAATCGGTAAACTTCTGATGGATACGGTTGTCGATACTATGAAAGTTCGTCATTGTTCTCTTTTTTTAAGGGATACATCCGGTTCAAGTTATTTAAATTTTTCTACCCGAGGGGAACCGATTGATCAGGGTCGCTCCATTTTTATAAACACGGATACTTGTGTGGTTAAATTCATGAAAAATCACCGCCGGCCCGTTATGAGGAAAAATCTTAAGCAAAAGATTTCAGCGCCTGAGATACCGGATGTACTCAAAGATATGGATAGGTTGGGCGCAGAAATTGTTCTTCCGATGATCTTTGAAGAGAATCTGAACGGATTTATTGTTCTGGGGGAGAAATTTTCCGGGGATCTTTTCACGAGTGAAGATATGGATCTTCTTGAAACACTTGCCGGACAGAGTTCACTTGCTGTTGAGAATGCGCGTTCCTATAAGTTGCTCAATGACCTGAAAGAGAATCTTGAGAAAAAGGTCGAAGAAAGGACCACAGATCTTAAACACGCTCTATCTGAAAAGGAGCGAACCCAGGACATGTTAATCCGATCGGAAAGTCTTGCCGCAATCGGACAATTGGTTGCAGGGGTTGCCCATGAACTGAACAATCCGTTGACAACCGTTACCAGTCTGGTACAGGCTACCATAGAAGATATTGAGCAATGGGATCGACAGAATCCTTTTGACCCGGACTTGATAGACGATCTCAAGTTTGCCGATAAGGAACTCGGCAGGGCCAAGTCGATTGTGGCGAGTCTTCTGGGGCTCTCCCGACAGACCCAGACCTATTCGGAAGCGGTGAGCATCAATTCGGTTGTAAAAGATGCGCTACGGATTATGTACAACCAGTATAAACATCATGGTCTCGAAATCGTGGAAAATTATGACCGGGACCTCCCGGATATCCAGGGGAATTTTGCCAATTTGGGTCAGGTGGCGCTGAATATTATTCAAAATGCCATTCAGTCTGTTATCCATAACAAGGGAGTCATATACCTTGATACATGGTTTGACCCTGATAAAAGCCGGGTGGTTTTTTCTTGCAAAGATACCGGGCCCGGCATTCCCGAATCTATCCGGCAGGACATTTTCAAGCCCTTTTTTACAACCAAAGAGGTTGGCAAGGGAACCGGCCTTGGATTATACATCTGCCATGAAATCGTCCGGAAACATGGCGGCACGTTAAAACTCAGAGACAGTGGCGGACCGGGTGCCGTATTTGAGGTAATGTTGCCCATAGATGGTAAATCTTGACGGTCTCGTAAAAAGTCCAGCTTCTGCGTTGCGCTGCATTTCGCAATCATTCAACGTACGATAAGTACGCCTCATGATTACAAAATTTGCACGCCTTGAATTTGAACTTTTTACGAAACCGTCTAAATCGGACTTTTTACGAGTTCATCAATCTTGATGGCTTCGTAAAAAGTCCAACTTCTGCGTTGCGCTGCATTCCTCGTCACTGCGACGTACTATAAATACGTCTCATTCCTCGGAATTTGCGCGCCTTTTTATCCCGCTGGTTTTATGCGGGGGAATTTGAACTTTTTACGAAACCGTCTAAATCGGACTTTTTACGAAAACGTCAATCTTGACAATTTCGAAAAGATGATAAAAGATATTTAATAAAAAGGAGAGCATAAATGCCGATATTTGAGTTCAAATGTTTAAAATGCGAGGAATTTGTTGAGATACTGGTCATGAATCAAGATGACGAGATTGAGCTTAAGTGCCCAAAGTGCGGCAGCGAGGAACTTGCACGGGTTCTGAGCACCACCAGCTACACTATGGGCTATGGTTCCGGGACAGGTACCAGGGTTAAGTCTCAGACCAGGGAATGCCCAAGCGGCAGCTGCACCACCTATGAAATACCCGGACACACACGGTAAGCGCTTTTCCTGGAAGAACTATGCTCATATACGATGATATATTTTCATGGAGAGGGTGGGGCGGCAAACTCATGCTCGGAAGCGGTAAGTGCCGACTCCGGATCTATGATCTTAAAAAGGATGATAAAATGGGTCTGATGCATTTAAGACCCATTATCGTGGTGGTTTCAGATGTCCCGGACAGTAAAATGGACGTAAGGAGCGCCACCAGCCATGTTGCCACCCTGGTTGCAAAGGAGTTTAACATCGATCCGCACCGCATGCTCTGGATAGAATATTATCCGGAGCATAAATATGGTGTTGGTGATAAATATGTGATTTCGGAAAAATTTGATGCCGTTGAATTTACATGGTATGAGGACAAGGCCATACAGCCGAAATGGAGAACATTAAAGCCGCCGCTGCTGGATGAAATCAAAAAACTGCTAAACAGTTGATTAACAATCATGAAAAAAAGGATACCAAAATTCAAATCCGAAGACCAGGAAAGAGAATTCTGGTCTAAAGCAGATTCAACCGATTATATCGATTGGAAAAAGGCCAAACGCATAATTCTGCCCAATCTTAAGCCTTCAACCAAAAAAATTTCATTGCGACTTCCCCAACTAATGATCGAAGAGTTGAAGTTGCTGGCCAATAAACACGATATACCCTATCAGTCTTTGATGAAAATGTATTTGGCTGAACGAATTCAGCACGAGTTAAAGGCAGGTGGTCCAAATCAATAAAAGGTATAACAAAAGCATGAAGATGGACGGGCTAAATCATTTGGCTTCGGTGTGGGGTCCGTTTTAGAAAACGGTTAACATGAAAACAAATATTAGTAGACAGAGAAAGGATGCTATTCTCTTTTAGGTCTAAAAGCTTTTTGAAAGCACAACTTCAATTCTCCTTTACGAATAAGCTCTTTGGTCAATGTAACACCGGGCAGCCCTAATCCCCCTTCTCCATTAGCCGAAAACACCTAATGTTTACAGGTATTTTTTAGGTAAAATTTGGCCTTGATTATTTAGACCTATTAATGTATGCATCTCTTTGAATTTACATGAATATCTTTTTATCTAATTAGTGTCCATCCATAAATCTATATTGGTCACAAATTAAGTTTCCAATTCAGAAATTAGCAATTTTTCGCAAGGTCAAGGACAATTTTGCAGGATGGCGGAATTGGACGGCTGAATAGCCGCCCGTAAGGGTGAGGGGCATGGAAGCCCCGAGTCAAATCAAGGAATTACGCGTCCCGCCCCGAGGCGGGAACAAGTAATTCCGCAGATTGACCCCAGAGAAATAGGCTCTGCCCCAGTTGAATCGGCTGCGCATTCAACGGGGTAAACATTTCACCCCAGTACGATAGTTCCTACCTACGGGGCAGGCAGGGCAGGCGCAGAGATTGCGGAAAAGGGCCATTTCTGGATGGAAACTAATTAATATTGACTCTTTTTCTCGACCTGGTCTGTGCTGCCCTACATCGCTGATCTGACACATCCAAATGGAAAAAAGTTCAATTTTTAAAAATATTGTATTAATAGGTTGTGCACGTTCAACACGAAAGTCCCAAAAGATGAAATTCTGCTTCTTATAAACTTGTTGAGTTCTTCATGAAAAACCCTGGTTAGACGTATTCCCAGGAACAATATAAGCCCTAATCTCATTATTTTTCCTGTGATATTATAGTGTTATAAAATATATGAAAAAAAGTACTATACGGCAAAACAGCCGCATATTAGAAATAGGCTGCGTTTTAGCCGTATTTCACATTTCAATATAAAACAAAGGTGAATACTAATACGTTGTATTGTTTATACTTTTTAACTTTGTAACGGCAAATAGCCGTAATTAACTACGGCTATTAGGCCGTCTAATCTATGTTAGGATTGGC
>Ga0315549_1001141_pt1 | contig 28418 bp, 16 predicted proteins | sample SalMarSW160200MG_FD_203101 | JGI IMG/M metagenome (GOLD analysis project Ga0315549, IMG submission 203101) | Salt marsh sediment microbial communities from the Plum Island Ecosystem LTER, Massachusetts, United States - Salt Marsh Sediment SW1601-200 ... | reverse complement strand
TTGCACTTTGCATTTTTTATTTTGCAATTCGAAGCTTGATGGTCTCGTAAAAAGTCTGAAATCTGCCTCTTTCGTCATTCCGGCGAAAGCCGGAATCCAGTAAATTCAATAGGTTCTGGATGCCGGAGCAAGTCCGGCATGACGATTGGGAGACTTTTTACGAGTTTGTCAAGCTTAGTCCCTCGATTTATAAATACGGTAACGTATTTATTCCCTCGGGACTAAGTGCTGAGTGAGCATTTGTTTAGATATTTCTCGTTTAGATACGTGACTATATTTGAGAATCGAAGCACTTAGCCAAATGTATGCTGGTAACACCACATCGGTTTGAGGCGGGGCTTCGCTCGTATTATGGCCTGACAGGATGGCCGGCAAGATAAACGTTTATCTCGTGGTGGCGTATGAAGCCGAGGATCAAATATAAGGTAGTCCCCAATATCCCCAAGGAGATCGAGCCCTTGCAGCGTCTGGCATATAATCTGTGCTTCAGCTGGAAGGATGAGATCCAGGATCTCTTTCAGAGGCTCGATCCGAGGTTGTGGGAGGAATGTGGGCATAACCCGGTATTGTTGCTGGGTCGTGTGAGTCAGGAACGGCTCAATGAGTTGTCCCGGGACCGTAACTTCCTTGCACAGCTGGAGGGGCTGACCCAGAGCTTTGACCGTTACATCTCCCAACCCCGTATCCTGGCGGAGGATTACTACCCGGCGATGCCCTTTCAGGCAGCCTATTTCTCAGCAGAGTTCGGCCTGACCGAATGCCTTCCTATCTACTCCGGGGGTATGGGAGTGCTTGCAGGAGATACCCTCAAATCAGCCAGTGATTTAAATGTGCCCTTGGTCGGGATAGGCCTGCTTTACCAGGAGGGATACTTTAGCCAGTACCTCAGTGCTGATGGCTGGCAGATGGAGACCTATCCGATGAATGCCTTTGACACCATGCCGGTCACCCTCGTCAGGGATGAAGAAGGTCGGCCTCGAACGGTTTCAGTGGACTTCAAGGGGCAACCGGTACAGATCCTCATATGGCGCATCGATGTGGGCAGGGTGCCCCTGTATATGCTTGATACGAATACAGGTTCCAATCCGGCCGAGTTTCGCCGCGTTACGGCCCAGCTTTACGGCGGTGACCGTGAGATGCGTCTCAGACAGGAAATGGTCTTGGGGATCGGCGGGGTTCGGGCACTCAAGGCCCTGGGGATTGAGCCGACCGTTATCCACATCAATGAAGGTCACTCGGCCTTTTCCGCACTCGAGAGGATCAATATCCTGAGGAAGGAGAAGGGGCTCTCCTTTGACGCGGCACGAGAGGTTGTCCTGGCCACCACGGTCTTCACCACGCACACGCCGGTACCCGCCGGAAACGATCTCTTCGACCCGGAGCTGCTCCGCGCGTATTTTGAGGAGTACGCAAAGGATCTGGGGATCAACTTCAGGGTCCTGTTGGGCTACGGGCGTCTCGATCCCCAGAATAGCTCCGAACCCTTTGGCATGAGTACCCTTGGCCTTCGGCTCTCGGCATACACCAATGCAGTAAGCAGGCTTCACAGGCAGGTCTCGCAGGCTATGTGGCAGAAGGTCTGGCATCACCATCCCGTGGAGGATGTACCCATCGATTACCTCACGAATGGTATCCATGTGCCCACCTGGATATCGAGGGATATGGCTGCGCTCTTTGACCGCTATTTAGGCCCGGATTGGGCAGAGGATCCGGATAATGAGAGGGTCTGGGAACAGGCGGAACGGATTCCGGATCCGGAGCTCTGGCGGACCCATGAACGGTGCAGGGAGAACCTGGTTGGCTTTGTCAGGGCCCGCCTCCAGGAGGCACTCAATAAGCGGGCGGCTTCTACGGTTGAGGTTCAATCAGCCAGCGAGGTCTTGACCCCTGAGGCACTCACCATCGGTTTTGCCCGGCGTTTTGCTACCTACAAGCGGGCAACACTTCTCTTTAGGGACCCTGAGCGGCTCGATCGTATCGTCAATCACCCGGCGCGCCCGGTTCAGATCATCATTGCAGGAAAGGCGCACCCTCAGGATAACGAGGGAAAGGAGTTGATAAAGGCGATTTTCCACCTTGCCAGGGAGGAACGATTCCGCAGGCGCATCGTATTTCTCGAGGATTACAATATGCACCTCGCTCAGCGGCTGGTTAGCGGATGTGACATCTGGCTCAATACACCCCGCCGGCCCCTGGAGGCCTGTGGGACAAGTGGTATGAAGGCCCTGGCAAACGGGTCCTTGAACCTCAGTGTTCTGGATGGCTGGTGGGATGAGGGGTATCATCGTGACTTCGGCTGGGCCATTGGACACGGCGAGGCCTACCAGGATCATGAGACCCAGGACACCATTGAAAGCCGGGACCTTTACAACCTTCTGGAGGAGGAAATCACCCCCCTCTTTTACCAACGAGGGCCGGACGGCATACCGCGAGGTTGGGTGGAGAAGATGAGGGCCGGGCTCAGGCGGCTGGTTCCGGCCTTTAACTCTCACCGGATGGTTCAGGAATACGTCAAGCGATACTACCTTCCCTGCTCAAGCCGTTTTAATACCCTGTCTCATAGCGGATTTGAAGGCGCCAAGGATCTGGCCGTCTGGAGGCAAAAGCTCATGACCGGCTGGCATGAGATTGCCATAGAGGAGGTGTCTTCAGGCAATAGCCTGGATATGACCGCCGGAGAGGAGCTTGAGGTGGTGGCAAAGATCAGGCTCGGGTCGCTCACACCTGAAGATATCACGGTAGAGGCCTATTATGGGAGGTTGGACCAAAACGGAGATTTTTCAGATAGGGAAATGGTACAGCTATACTCTGAGGGTTCGGCTGATGGGCTCTACATATTCCATGGAAAAATTCCCTGCCAAAAGACAGGCCGCTTCGGCTATACCGTGCGAATCACGCCCAGCAAAGAGAGGCTGGAAAATCGCTTCGCCATGGGGCTGGTTACCTGGGCATGATTCACGCGCTCTTCACCAACTCCTTCGATTCATAAGTTTGATGACCGGCCTATTTAGACCTCGGCTCAGCTGCCCTCGGTCCGAGCAGTTCGGCCCTGAGCCTCTCGGCCATGAGCTCGAGGCCGAATGGCTCACCGTCGAAAGGCTCGGGCCGAATGGGGTGAGCAAGATTTCCGAAACAAGCTGACCAGATACGCCACCGTATTTGCGAATCCAGGCACGAAGCGAGACTCGAGGTGAGATCTGTGAAAACGGGGTGGACATTCTCCCGCCATCTCAGCAAAAGGTGATTGCCCAGCGCCGATGCAAATCTGTCATGTCCGTGAGACCTTATCTACACCGAGGTTTTTGGCGTTGACATACCTTACTCGTGAAGCTATACTTTTGAAAAATCAAAGATGTCAGGAACCATGTCTGAGAATTCCGTAATCCTCGGAGAAGACATTCGGGAGCAGATTGAAGAAATCAAGGAAGCTGATATCCTCGTCGGCGTTCCAAGCTATAACAACGCCCGGACCATTGTTCACGTAGTGAAGGCCGTCGAGGCCGGGCTTTCCAAATATTTTCCCGATAAAAAATCCGTCCTCGTGAACTCTGATGGCGGATCAATTGATGGGACCATGGAGGTTGTGAGGGAGACTACCGTTGATTTTGCCTCCATGTTAGTGCGCCACCAATTGGGGGGCTATCGCAAATTCGTAACCCCGTATCATGGAGTACCGGGCAAAGGGAGTGCCTTTAGGACGATCTTCGAAATAGCCAGAGTCCTCAAGGTAAAGGCATGTGCCGTGGTCGACTCTGACCTGAGGAGCATAACCCCTGAATGGATTGAATTGTTGATAAAGCCCATTCTCAATGAAGGCTACGATTATGTTTCACCTTACTATCTGAGACATAAGTACGATGGAACCATTACCAATACGATTGTATATCCCATAACCAGGGCACTTTATGGCAAGAGAATCCGGCAGCCCATAGGTGGCGACTTCGGATTCTCAGGAAGGCTTGCATCCTTTTATCTCACCAAGGATGTGTGGGATACGAATGTAGCCCGCTTCGGCATCGACATCTGGATGACCACAACAGCAGTTGCCAATGCCTTCAAGGTATGCCAAGCCTTCTTGGGGGCAAAGATTCATGACGCCAAAGACCCAGGGGCCGACCTGAGTGCAATGCTCCATCAGGTGGTCAGTTCTGTATTTGACCTCACCGAAGAATATTTTCCGCTATGGAGTAAAGTCTCGAACTCTGAGTCAGTTTCGACATTTGGATTTGTCTACTCTGTCGGCCTCGAACCTATCAAGGTTAACCTGGATGGAATGATTGAAAAATTCAAGCTTGGCGCAGAAGAGCTCTCTTCTTTCTATGAGTCCTTTTTGCCGGCTGAACTGCTGCGCTATCTTGGAGATATGGCTGGGAAGACAAAAGACAACTTCTCATTGCCAGACGATTTATGGGTGGAGATTATATACAACTTTGCCCTCGCTTATCACAAGAGAGTGATGAGCCAGGAGCATTTGCTCAAATCACTTACACCTCTTTATCTTGGTAAGGTGGCGTCCTTTGTGATCGAGACCTGGGAGAGTACGGCTGAGGAGGTGGAACAAAGGCTCGAAGAACTCTGCATCGCCTTTGAGGAGGCAAAAACGCACCTTGTTGAGAAATGGGAACAGCAAGTTTGAGCCGAGCGTAAACCAGGGAGGCTTTTATGAAAGATATATTTGAGCATATTTTGACAGAGCCACTGAAAGATTTTATACAGAGGCTTCTCGTATTCATGCCGAACCTGCTCACCTGTTTAATCATATTTGTCTTTGGCTTCATCGCAGCCTGGATCGTGAAATACGTTGTATCAAAAATTGCAAACGTCCTCCGGGTAGACCGATTCTGCGCCAAGGTAGGCATAACCGAAACATTTGGGAAAGTTGGCATAAAAGAGCCCCCCGCCAGGCTATTGAGTCGAATATTTTATTGGCTTGTAGTGATCATATTCGTCATTATCGCACTGTATACCCTAAGGGTTCCTGCAATAGAAAAGCTTCTTGAGAAATTTTTCCTCTATCTTCCTGACCTATTTGTAGCTGCATTACTTATCATCATCGGATACATACTTGGTAATTTCTTGGGAAGGGCGACGCTCATAGCCTCTGTTAATGCGGGAGTAAGGTTCTCACGCCTGCTAAGTAAGGGCGTTAAGACCATTGTGGTCTTGCTTGCCTCTGTCATGGCTTTGGAACAACTGGGCATAGGTCGTGGCACCGTTATTGTGGCGTTTACAATACTCTTTGGCGGTTTCGTTTTTGCCCTTTCCCTGTCCTTTGGCCTGGCGGGTAAGAATATAGCCAGGCAGTATCTGGAAGGGAAAATTAAGGGAGGGTCTGAGGAAAAAGACGATTTAACCCACATTTAGTTTTTTTCTGGAAAACGTGCCCTTAAGTGAATCTTTTCTTCTACCTTGTTATCGTGACGCGAGTAAATATCCGACCCCAGAGGGGCCGGCTTTGGTCTAAGCCCAGAGGGCATGATGTACGCAAAAGTCATTGGCAAAATTCGAAATTCGAATATCGAAATTCGAAACAAAATCAAATATCAAATTCCCTAATGACAAAAACAAAATCATATTCACGATCTCAGATACGTCTATTGTTTGGATCATTTGAATTTTAGTCATTAAATATTGTTTCGGATTTCGGATTTCGTGCTTCGGGTTTAGAGTCTTTGCACTTCATACGGCAGAGCCACTGAACTCTGACCTGGCCCTGAGGACCAGGTTTTTTATACTGGAATAAAGTACTTTTCCTGCACTCGTTATTTATTACCATTATGGAGGCCTCCCTTCGGGGCCACAAGGCCTCGCTTCTTTCATGAAAAGAGGGAGTGGCGTCCCTATCTGCCGTGAAACCATGCTCGGTCGTTTTGGTTCCCTCTTGGTTCTAATCCTTCTTTCCCTTACCCACCAGTAATAGGCACGCGTCCATCGCGCCAGAGCCAATACCAATCCCCGGTTACGGCAAGCTCCCCCCTCCCCCAAAGGGTTACGGTAGTCTATCCAACCGGGTTTAAGAGGGGAATAGGATCTTCAAGCCTACGCGCCTGTTGCCAGAGACTTGACCAGGGAGAGGATTTTGTGGCAGTATACTAGTCTGTGGCCACCGATTAAAACAGGGTGTGTCCTTGTAACAAATCGAGAAAATGGGGGGGACCATCATGCCTGATTTTTACCAGGAAGGAGTCGTCACCACGCTTCATGCCCTTTACGAGGCCTTTGAGCGCGAGAAATATCTCGCAGACCTTGAGGGCAAACTGGACGAACTGAGGTATTTCTATGGCTGATAACTTGAAGGTGCTGTTTCTATCCCCAGAGGCGGTTCCCTTTGCCAAGACCGGAGGACTTGCCGATGTGGCCGGTGCCTTACCCAATGCTCTGGTGCGTCTCGGGGTAGACGTGGACCTGATGCTTCCCTTTTATCGCGTTGTTCGGGAGGGAGGATTCGAACCTCGCCTTCTCCTCAGAGATTTGAAGGTTCCCCTTGGGAACTCCGAGCTTGCGGCTCAGGTGCTGGGAGCCAAAACTGAGGCAGGTCTTCCGGTTTACTTGATCGAACGAGAGGATCTGTACGACAGGCCCAACCTCTATGGAAATCCCATGGGGGATTACTACGACAACCTGGAGCGTTTCACCTTCTTTTCACATGCGGCCTTGAGAACCGTCGAGACATTGTCCGTCAAACCCGATGTGATACACTGCCACGACTGGCAGACCGGGCTGGTTCCCGCTCTGCTTAGGGGGCCTTATAGAGACTCGCCATTTCTCGGAGCAACAGCCACTATTTTCACAATCCATAACCTGGGGTATCCGGGGCTCTTCCCCTCGGAGAAGCTCTCGGTAACCGGACTCTCGGGAGAGGAATTCTTTCATCCTGAAGGGCTTGAATATTACGGAAAAATCAGCCTGCTCAAGGCCGGCATCGTATACTCCGATGCCATAACAACGGTAAGCCCTACCTACTCCAAGGAAATCCAAACCCCGGAATACGGCATGGGCATGGAGGGGATCCTTCAATATCGTAGGGCATCCCTCCATGGAATCCTCAACGGTGTCGACTATCAACTATGGGACCCGGCACGAGATCCCCATATTTCAGCTCCATACTCTCTTGGCAAGATTGCCGGAAAGCAGGCGTGCAAGGAGTCGCTGATCCAGGAGATGACTCTCGATCCCTTACTCGCGAAGAGGCCTTTGCTCGGGATGATCTCACGCCTCGACGCCCAGAAAGGGCTGGATCTCCTCGTGAAGGTCCTCGATGACATCCTGGCGCTGGATGTGGGGCTCGTGGTTCTGGGTTCTGGCGATGAGCGTATTCAAGGGGCCATTCAGGAAGCGGCGCAGCGTCGCCCGGGACGTGTCGGGCTAACGATCGGTTTTGACGAGCCCCTCGCCCACCGTATCATGGCGGGGGCGGACGCGTTCCTGATCCCGTCTCGCTACGAACCCTGCGGCCTCACGCAGATGTATGCTCTGAAATACGGAACTGTACCAGTGGTGAGGGCTACCGGTGGATTGGATGACACGATCGTGCCCTTTGATCACAAGACCGGTGAGGGAAATGGGTTCAAATTCAGCGCCTATGAGCCGAAGGCGTTCCTAGAGGCGATACGAAAAGCGGTCGACATCTTCCAGGATCCCAAGGCGTGGAAAAGGCTCATGGCAAACGGCATGAAGGCGGATTTCTCGTGGGACCAATCGGCCAGGAGGTACATGGAGCTTTATCGATCGGTGATAAGAAAATAGGGGGTGTCTTCTCAGGAGCGCCAAACAATGTGAAAAGAAACACCAAACACACAAAAGTCATTCCCGAGAAAGCGGGAATCAAGGTGCTCTTGTGCAGAAGCAATTCTATGTTTATATCTTGGCAAGCAAGCGAAACGGGACATTGTATATAGGAGTAACCTCCAACCTCATACAAAGGGTTTGGGAGAAAGGAATGACAGAACCATTTCCAACCTTTTAACCACCAAAAAGGAGCAATATCACCAATGCGGCCACAAGAAGACAGAAAACGCGTCATGATAGAGGGCGTCAGGCCGGAAATCGACGGCGGTCGCTATCCCATCAAGCGAACCGTTGGAGAAAAGGTTGAGGTGGAGGCCGATATCTTCGCAGACAGCCACGATGTCCTCTCCGCTGTTCTTTTGTACCGAATGGAAGGGGGGTCGTCCCAATGGACGGAAGCACCAATGGAGTTCCTTGTCAACGACCGCTGGAAGGGCTCCTTTGTGGTGAATGAAATCGGGCGCTACGTGTGTACCCTGCAGGCATGGGTGGACCACTTTCAGACCTGGCAGCGTGACCTGGCCAAAAAAGTGGATGCAGGTCAGGATGTATCGATGGATCTCCTGGCAGGGGCGGGGATCATCAAGGATGCGATCTCACAGGCACCGGGTGCGGACGCAAAAAGGCTGGAAGAATGGGCGGCTGATCTCAAATCCCCTCAAGGCCTGAAGGATAAGGTCCGTCTGGCCCTGGACGAGGAGTTGAAGGCGCTGATGGCCCGGTACCCGGACAGGCGATTTGCCACGACGTATGAAAAAAAACTCATGGTGGTGGTCGATCGAACAAAAGCCCGTTACAGTGCGTGGTATGAGATGTTTCCCCGCTCCTGCGCCGACGAGGCGGGGCGACACGGCACCTTTAAGGACTGCGAGGCCAGGCTTCCCTATATTGCTCAGATGGGCTTCGACGTGCTCTACCTGGCTCCCATTCACCCTATCGGCCGCACGCACCGCAAGGGAAGAAACAATTCTCCGGCAGCGGGTCCTGATGACCCCGGCAGCCCCTGGGCAATCGGCTCAAAAGAGGGAGGACATAAGGCTGTCCACCCAAGGCTGGGTACCCTGGAGGAGTTTCGGCATCTGGTGATTAAGGCAGAGGAGCAGGGTATGGAGGTTGCCATCGACCTGGCATTTCAATGCACTCCCGATCACCCTTACGTAGAGAAGCGCCCCGAGTGGTTCCATTGGAAACCCGATGGCACCATTCAGTACGCGGAAAATCCGCCCAAGAAGTATGAGGATATCTACCCCCTGAACTTCGAGACCGAGCAGTGGAAGGATCTCTGGGAAGAGCTCAAGAGCATTGTGCTCTTCTGGCTCGATCAGGGAGTGCAAATCTTCCGTGTGGACAACCCCCACACCAAGCCATTTGTCTTTTGGGAGTGGCTTATCAATGAGATCAAGAAGGATTATCCCGGGGTCATCTTTCTCGCCGAGGCCTTTACCCGGCCGAAGGTCATGTATCGCCTGGCCAAGCTCGGATTCACCCAATCCTATACCTATTTTGCCTGGCGCAACACAAAATGGGAGATTACCCAGTACTTCACCGAACTCTACCACGGCGAGGTACGGGAGTTTTTCCGGCCGAATTTATGGCCAAACACACCCGACATCCTGACCGAATACCTCCAAATGGGTGGGCGAGCCGCCTTTATGGTGAGACTGGCGCTGGCAGCCACTCTGAGCGCCAATTACGGCATCTATGGTCCGGCCTTCGAGCTCTGTGAGAACCGGCCCAAGGAATTTGGCAGCGAAGAATACCTGGACTCCGAGAAGTACGAGATCAGAAACTGGGACATTGAAAGCCCGGATAGCCTCAAGGATCTTATAGGCAGGGTCAACCGTATCCGGAGAGAAAACCCGGCGCTTCAAAGCGACTGGAGCTTGCGTTTTCATCCGGTTGATAATGAGCAGATCATCTGTTACAGCAAGAACACCGAAGATTTCTCCAACATCGTGCTGGTGATTGTAAACCTGGATCCTCACCACACCCACTCGGGTTGGCTGGAGCTTCCTATTTCAGACTGGGGGTTAGAGCCGATCAGGCCCTACCAGGTCCATGACCTGTTGAGCGATGCCCGATATCTCTGGCACGGTTCCAGGAACTATGTGGAGATCAACCCGCAGGTAGTACCGGCCCATATTTTCCGCCTGCGGCGTCGGATCCGGACGGAACGTGATTTCGATTACTACATGTAGTAGGGGCATGGCTTATGGCGAAAAGGGAAAAAGATACCGTGATCCTCCAGCAAGAGCCGCTGTGGTACAAGGATGCGATCATCTATGAACTCCACGTCAAGGCCTTTTGTGACAGCAATGGCGACGGAATCGGAGATTTCAGGGGGTTAATGGGAAAGCTCGATTACCTCCAGGACCTGGGAGTTACCGCCCTCTGGCTCCTCCCGTTTTTTCCCTCACCGCTCAGAGACGATGGCTATGACATTGCCGACTACACCAGGATCCATCCGGCTTACGGCACCCTCCGTGACTTCAGGCAATTCCTGAGAGAAGCCCACAGGCGGGGGCTCCGTGTCATTACTGAAGTGGTGCTCAACCACACCTCTGATCAGCACGCCTGGTTCCAGCGGGCTCGGCGCTCCAAGCCCGGAAGCCGGTGGCGTAACTTCTACGTCTGGAGCGACACACCCGATCGATATAAAGAGACGCGGATCATCTTCAAGGACTTTCAATCCTCCAACTGGACCTGGGACTCAGTGGCCGGGGCATATTACTGGCATCGATTCTATTCCCATCAACCCGATCTCAATTACAATAACCCTGAGGTCCAAAAGGCCATGTTCAGGGCCATTGATTTCTGGCTCGGCATGGGGGTGGATGGCCTGCGCCTGGATGCAGTCCCCTATCTGTTTGAGCGGGAGGGCACGAATTGCGAGAACCTGCCGGAAACCCATGAATTTATAAAGGCACTGAGGTCCCACATCGATCGAAAGTACTCCAACAGTATGTTGCTCGCCGAGGCGAACCAGTGGCCTGAAGACGCCGTGGCCTACCTCGGTGACAGCGATGAATGCCACATGGCCTTCCATTTTCCGTTGATGCCCAGGCTGTTTATGGCCCTCCGTATGGAAGATCGGTTTCCCATCATCGATATCCTGGAGCAAACTCCTCCCATACCGGAGACCTGCCAGTGGGCGCTCTTCCTGCGCAACCACGACGAGCTGACCCTCGAGATGGTCACCGATGAGGAGAGGGACTACATGTACCGGGTCTTCGCCCAGGACCCGCAAATGAGGATTAACCTGGGGATCCGTCGACGCCTTGCCCCGCTCTTGGGGAACCATCGAAGGAGGATCGAGCTTATGAATGGCCTGCTCCTCTCATTGCCAGGCACGCCCATCATCTACCAAGGCGATGAAATCGGTATGGGTGACAACATTTATCTGGGCGATCGGAATGGTGTGCGCACGCCGATGCAGTGGAGTGCCGATCGAAACGCGGGTTTCTCCCGAGCAAATCCACAAAAACTCTATTTACCGGTCATCGTCGATCCAGAGTACCACTATGAGACCATTAATGTGGAAGTACAGCAGAACAACCCCCATTCTTCCCTGTGGTGGATGAAGCGCCGTATCGCGGTACGGAGACATTACAAGGCCTTTGGAAGGGGAACCATAGAATTCCTGCATCCCGAAAACCGCAAGGTCTTCGCCTTCATCAGGAACTACCAGGACGAGCGGATCCTTGTCGTTGCGAACCTCTCGCGCTTCGTTCAGTGTGCCGAGCTGGACCTCTCTGCCTATCAGGGGATGGTGCCCCTTGAAATATTTGGTCAGACACGGTTTCCTCCCATAGGGGACTTTCCCTACTTCTTTACTCTGGGCCCGCGCGACTTTTACTGGTTCTCACTCGTTCCCCAGCATCCTGAGCAGGTTCTTTCGACGACTGAAGAGTTGCAGCTCCCCATTCTCATCGTCGCCGGCAGGTGGGACGACGTCTTTCGGGGCAAGGAGAAAGGGGTCTTGGAGGGGGTTTTGCCGAACTATATGGAAGGGAGGCGCTGGTTTGGGGGAAAGGCCCGTTCCATCAAATCGACTAGAATTCAAGAAGTTATCCCTATCGTCAATGGATCATCTACGGCCTATATTACCTTAATACAAGTAGAGTACACGGATGAGGGCGGTGAGGTCTATGTCCTTCCCATGACATACGGCGCCGGGGAGCTAGCTGACACAATCATTCATGACTATCCGCACGCAGTATGTGCTCGGCTCCGTATCACGGGTACCGGCCAGGAAGGGGTCATCTATGATGCAACGGTCGACAGGCAATTCTGCGGTGCGTTGCTGGAATTGATCGTACGTCGGCGCAGACCAAAGGGAGTCGAGGGGGAACTGATAGCCAAGCCGACGCGGGCCTTTCACAAGATTCAAGGCACGGCTGACGTCGTACTAGAGCCGTCAATCCTGAAGGCCGAACAGAGCAATAGTTCAGTTCTTTATGGGGATCGCTTCATTCTGAAGCTGTTTCGGCATCTTCATGGCGGAGCAAACCCCGATCTCGAGATCGGCCGGTTCCTCACCGAAAGAGGATTCGGCGGTAGCCCTTCTGTGGCAGGTTATATTGAGTACCAAAGGGACAGGGAAGATCCCATGACGCTCGCTATTCTCCAGGCCTTGGTCCCCAATCAGGGAGATGCGTGGGAGTATACGCTCGATGTTTTGGGCCACTTCTTTGAGCAGATCTTAGCGCAGCCCACCGAAGTGCCCAATGCCGGACTTACCTCGCAACGGTTGCTGGAACTAGTGGCTACGGAACCTCCTGAAGAAGTGTTCGAAAAGATCGGGCCCTACGCAGAGGCCGCCCGGCTTCTTGGCCAACGCACCGCTGAACTTCACGTCATGCTGGCATCGGCCCCTGATAACCCGGTCTTTGCGCCTGAACCGTTTTCAAAGCTCTATCAGCGTGCTCTTTACCAGTCCATGCGGAGTTTGGCCAGCAATGTCTTCCACCTCCTGCGCGAACGCCTGGGAAATCTGCCCGATTCGGTGCGACCAAAAGCCCAGAACATCCTTGACCACGAGGGCGACATCATCAACCGGTTTCGGTCAGTTATGGAGCAGGGGATTACAGCAATGCGAATCCGATGCCATGGCGACTATCACCTTGGGCAAGTGTTGTGGACGGGTAAGGATTTCATCATTATCGACTTTGAGGGGGAGCCGGCCCGGCCTATCAGCGAGCGCCGAATTAAGCGTTCGCCCCTTCGCGATGTAGCGGGAATGCTGCGATCGTTCCATTATGCAGCCTATGCCAATCTCTTTGCGCAACAGGAAGGTGGATTGATCCGGTCCGAGGATTTCTCCTATCTGGAATCCTGGGTTGAGTTTTGGCATTCCTGGGTGAGCATCTTCTTCCTGAAGGCATATTTGGATGCTGCTTCCCGGGGTAACTTCCTCCCGGAAACAAGGAGAGAGTTAAAAGTGCTTCTTGACACCTATTTGCTGGAAAAGGCCATCTACGAAGTCGGCTATGAGCTCAATAGCCGGCCTCACTGGGTGAAAATCCCTCTGCAAGGGATTGAACAAGTCCTTCAGGCTGATACCTGATCATGGAATAGATGATTGACTGCGTTACGGGAGGTTCAAAATGACAAACAAGAAGGGTGACGCGAAGATAAAGCCCTCCAAGACAAGAAAAGCTACAGAGCCAGTGCGCTACGATGTCACTCATATCACCAACGACGATCTCTACCTCTTCAATCAGGGGAGCCACTTCCGCCTCTACGAGAAGCTTGGGGCACACCTCATGACCGTAGAGGACGTAGAGGGAGCCTATTTCGCCGTGTGGGCACCGAATGCAGAGCAGGCGTTCGTCATAGGAGACTTCAACAAATGGAACAAATCCAGCCATCCGCTGCGCCCCCTTGGACAATCGGGGATTTGGGAGGGCTTCATACCCGGGATACACAAGGGTATCAACTACAAATACCACATTGTTTCTCGCCACAATGGCTACCGAGTGGACAAGGCAGATCCCTTTACCTTTCGCAGCGAGGTACCTCCCAGGACAGGATCTCTTGTCGCCGGCCTGGAGTACACCTGGGGGGATCAGGAATGGATGGGCCGCCGATACCGTCATAACGCTCTTGATGCCCCAATGGCCGTCTACGAGGTGCACGTGGGTTCCTGGATGCGGGTGCCCGAGGAAGGATCCCGCTCGTTGACCTACCGTGAACTTGCACCCAAGCTTGCTGAATACGTCACGAGCATGGGCTTCACCCATGTGGAGTTTCTGCCCCTGATGGAGCACCCCTTTTATGGGTCCTGGGGATATCAGTCGGTAGGATATTTTGCCCCCACCAGCCGGTACGGAGAACCTCAGGACTTGATGTACATGATCGATTGCCTGCACCAACACGGGGTCGGCGTGATATTGGATTGGGTGCCGTCACATTTCCCCACGGATGAACATGGACTGGGTTTTTTCGATGGGACGCACCTTTACGAGCACGCTGACCCTCGCAAGGGGATTCACCCGGATTGGGATAGCTGCATCTTCAACTATGGCCGCGATGAGGTGCGGAGCTTCCTCACCAGCAGTGCCTTTTATTGGTTGGACAAGTATCACGTGGATGGTCTTCGGGTGGACGCAGTGGCATCTATGCTTTACCTGGACTACTCTCGTAAGGAGGGTGAGTGGATCCCCAACCAGTATGGAGGCAGGGAGAACCTGGAGGCAATTTCGTTTTTGCGACACTTCAACGAGGAGGTCTACAAGAACTACCCGGATGTCCAGACTATTGCGGAGGAGTCTACCGACTGGCCCATGGTCTCCCGGCCCATTTACGTAGGTGGTTTGGGTTTCGGTATGAAGTGGGATATGGGTTGGATGCACGACACCCTGGAGTATATGACAAATGACCCCATCCACAGGAAGTATCACCACAACCAGCTCACCTTTCGCATGATCTATGCCTTTCATGAGAATTTCGTCTTGCCCCTCTCACACGATGAGGTCGTGCATGGGAAGGGATCACTCTTGAGAAAGATGCCCGGAGACGATTGGCAAAAATTTGCCAATCTGAGGCTCCTTTTCGGTTACATGTATGCCCAGCCCGGGAAAAAGCTGATCTTTATGGGCGGGGAATTCGGCCAGTGGAACGAGTGGTATCATGAGGTGAGCCTTGACTGGCACCTCCTCGAATATCCCCTTCACTCCGGCCTTCAACGTTGGGTCGAGGACCTTAATAGGCTCTATAGTGATGAGCCGGCCCTCCACGAACTCGACTTCACCCCGGGCGGCTTTGAGTGGATCGATTGCAGTGACTCACAAAGCAGCACCCTCAGCCTTATTCGCAAAGGCAGTTCCTCGGAGGACATTGTGCTTGTGGTCTGCAACTTCACGCCTGTTCACCGTTTGAACTACCGGGTTGGGGTTCCGCGTTCAGGGTACTGGAAAGAAATATTGAATAGTGACTCAAAAGACTACGGAGGCAGCGGTCACGGCAATCTGGGCGTCGTTGAGGCATCTCCCATCTCCTTTCACGGGCGCCCCCACTCCCTTACCCTCACCCTCCCACCGTTAGGGGCCGTGTTCTTTAAAAGCGAGGGCACCGGGCAGTGAATGGAGAACTTGGCCTGGGGGCAATCTATCTCGGCGAAGGTCGCTGCCGGTTCCGCGTGTGGGCGCCACTCTCAGAAAAGGTTGAGGTACACGTCATATCCCCCAAAAAACGGGTTATCCCCTTGAGGAGTGCCGAGCGAGGGTATCATCACGGGATCGTGGAAGCCGTGCCGCCGGGCTCCCTGTACCAGTACCGGCTTGACGGAGAATGGGAACGCCCCGATCCTGCCTCCCGATTCCAGCCACAGGGCGTTCACGGCCCCTCAGGGGTAGTCGATCCACGGTTCCCATGGAATGACGACCACTGGTGTGGCCCCCCCCTTCGGGACTACATCATCTACGAGCTGCACGTGGGACTCTTCAGCCCGGAGGGAACCTTCGAGGCCGTTATTCCCCGCCTCGATGAGTTGAAGGAACTGGGCATTACGGCGATCGAGCTCATGCCTGTGGCCCAGTTTCCCGGAACTCGAAACTGGGGCTACGATGGCGTCTATCCCTTTGCCGTGCAGAATTCCTATGGAGGGCCCGAAGGCCTGAAAAGGCTGGTCAATGCCTGCCACCGGAGGGGGTTGGCCGTGATCCTCGATGTGGTCTATAATCACCTGGGACCCGAGGGGAACTACCTGGCGGATTTCGGCCCCTACTTTACCGACCGCTACCGGACTCCATGGGGCTCAGCGGTTAACTTCGACGGTGCCCACAGCGACGAGGTCCGCCGGTTTTTCATAGAGAACGCCCTCTACTGGATCAGAGAGTTTCATGTCGACGCCCTTAGAATCGATGCGGTCCACGCCATCATGGACTTCTCGGCCCGGCCATTCCTGGAGGAGCTCGCCCTCGTCGTCCATGAGGAGGCAGAGGAGAGTAAGAGGCATGTCTTCCTCATCGCCGAGAGCGCGCTGAACGACACGCGGGTTATTCATTCTCGAGAACGGGGAGGATGGGGCATCGACGCTCAGTGGAACGACGACTTTCACCACGCCCTGCACGCCCTGCTGACTGGTGAACATGAGGGTTACTATAGAGACTTCGGTGGGTTTGAGCACATGGGTAAGGCATTCAAAGAGGGGTTCGTGTACTCCGGCGAGTATTCGGCCTACCGGGTGCGTCGCCACGGCAGGTCATCCCGGCACCTGCCGGCACATCAATTTGTGGTCTTCGCGCAGAACCACGATCAGGTGGGAAACCGTGCCTGGGGCGAGCGTCTGGGTCATCTTGTGAGCCAGGGACGGCTGAAAATCGCATCTGCCCTGGTTTTGACATCCCCCTTTATTCCAATGCTCTTTCAGGGCGAAGAGTGGGGGGCCTCCACGCCCTTCCAGTACTTCACCGATCATCAGGATCCGGGAATGGGAGAGGCGGTGCACAAGGGACGCCATGAGGAATTTTCCGCTTTTGGATGGAAACTCGAAGAGGTCCCGGATCCCCAGGCCGTGGAGACCTTCGATCGCTCCAGGCTGAGCTGGGAAGAGCGGGATCAGGAACCGCACAAGTCCATTCTCGAATGGTATCGCAGGTTGATTGCTATCCGTCGATCCATTCCCTCAATCCTCGACGGTCGCTTCGATCGGGTAGAGATCGCCTTTGACGAGGAGGCACAGTGGTTCATTGTGATCCGGGGTCCGGTGATAATGGTGTGCAATCTGGCGGATCGACTTCAGCGCGTTCCCATTGATCGGGATCGATCAGGTCGTCTTCTCCTGAGTTCCGACTCGAGGAACATTACAGGATCGGGCTTTGTAGAGCTCCAGCCGGATTCCGTCGTTATACTTGGACAGGGTCCGGAGAGGTGATAGAGAAATGGATCAAGTTTTGCCGAACTGGGAAGGCTTCATATGGCTGGGAGGATCAGCGGTCCTGGGTGTTGTAATCCATTTTATCCTTTTCAAGACGGCAGAAGTCTTTATGAGAAAAGCCCGAACCGTCCCGGGCGAATCCATATTAAAGCACGGCCGCGGTCCTTCTAGGCTCATCATCCCCCTTCTTGTTATTCATTTTCTTCTCCCCTTCATGGCCCTCTCCCCCGGAGTACTTGCCCTTATTAGGCATACTTTCGGATTGCTTTTGATAGTCGCCATCGGATGGTTAATTATCAAAGTCGTCTATATCTTCGAGGAAGTCATTCTCAGCCAATTCAGGATGGATGTTGCGGACAATCTTCAGGCGAGAAGAATCCACACCCAGGTCCAGGTTCTCAAGAAGGTCGTGATCATTTTTGTGGGGATCCTGACCCTGGCCGCCATCCTCATGACCTTCGAAAAGGTTCGCTATCTGGGGACAAGCATTCTGGCCTCAGCAGGAATTGCAGGGATTATTGTCGGTTTTGCCGCCCAGCGCTCTATCGCCACTTTGCTGGCAGGAGTTCAGATCGCCATCACCCAGCCCATTCGGATTGATGATGTGGTCATAGTGGAAAATGAGTGGGGACGTATCGAAGAGATCACGCTGACCTATGTGGTGGTACGGATCTGGGATTTGCGACGACTGATTGTGCCGATAACCTACTTCCTTGAAAACCCCTTTCAGAACTGGACACGGGTGTCGGCAGAAATTTTAGGTACCGTCTTTCTATACGTGGACTACACTGTCCCCATTGAGGCGGTCAGAGAAGAATTGCGTCGCATCCTTGAAAAATCCGAGAAGTGGGATGGCCGCGTATCTGTCCTTCAGGTGACCAACGCCACGGAGCGAACAGTGGAGCTCCGTGCGCTGGTGAGCGCTACGGATGCATCAAGTGCATGGGAACTGCGTTGCCATGTGAGAGAAAAGCTCATCGAGTTTCTCCAGAAAAAATACCCTGATGCCCTGCCCCGGTTAAGGGCCGAAATCAGCGACCAATGGGGTCAGGGCAATGGGGGAGGAAGTTAAGGGAGACGAGGTTTCATCATGAGTACGGTATTTCAATTCTCGTCCAGTGCATCGCTGGAAATGCTTACCGGAAAGAAGGCTTTTGATATTGAAGGTTTGCTCCATCTGATCAAAACGTGCTCCGAGTCATCCATCTTCTACCATACCTTCTCTGCCTTTATGAAAATGCGGGAGGTTCAACTCCCTTACAACAGTGATTTTGCTATCTGGGTTTACCGCAGCCTCAATGAGAAGGCCCTGGCAGAAAAACTGATGGTCATTGATTTTTCGGAATATAACAATGTGGAGAGACTGCGAAACCGCCTGATTGCCATCATTGAAGATTATGTCCGGCAAAACCCGCTCTGTCGCAAAAAGATCGGGGATGATCCCTTTTACCTTTATGATGTGAGGCGCGTTGTCTACCTCACTGACAAATTCGCCTATGACCTGGCCTCTTTCCGTGATGCCATCGCAAAGATCAGTATATATTCCCTGTATTACCATTTTATTGAATCGCGGCTACATACTCAGCTTGAATTGGATGACTTCTCATCGTGGATAGAAGAGAGTCTTGGACTGTCCGACCTGGCACAAAAAATTAGAAAAATTGATATCAGTGTTTATACTCTGGAAGGACTCAGATCACGGGTCATACAAGTGATTGAAGAATATTTATAAACAGGGGTAAGGCATGGACTCATTTTGCGACATTTTTTCCCGGGTCGATGAAAACCATTCAGTAGGCCAATGATGACAACACCCACCCTTTTCGATTATCGGGAGGCGGTTGGACCTGATATCATTGAGGAACTGACCATCCTTGCTTCTCATGTGGGTAACCGATCCATCAAGATGGTGAACTCTACGGCAGTGGGCGGTGGTGTGGCGGAGATGCTCCGTCGGGTCGTACCGCTCCTTAACGAGATGGGCATCCAAACGGCATGGGATGTCATTGAGGGAGACGAAGAATTCTTTGAAATTACCAAGCGCTTCCACAATGCGCTCCAGGGGCAGGAAGATGATTTCCAAAAGGAGGTCTTTGAGGCCTATTTGGCGAACAATGAAAAGAATAATAAGACGGACTTTGATGAAGATCTGGTCATCGTTCATGACCCTCAGCCGGCGGCCCTCATCCACTGGCACCAGAAACGAAAGAATAGATGGGTGTGGAGATGTCATATCGATCTGTCTAATCCCAACCCGCGACTCTGGGAATTTCTCAAGCCATATATAGAAAAATATGATGCGGTCGTCTTCTCCTCCGCCCTGTTTTCACCCCAGTTAGCAATCCCCCAGTACCGGTTCTATCCGGCCATTGACCCGCTGGACGACAAAAATAGGGACCTGGAAGATGTCTATGTGGAGGAGATCTTCGCAAAGTATGAGGTTCCCAGGGACAAGCCGATCGTGACGCAAATTTCTCGCTATGATCCATGGAAGGACCCGGTAGGCGTTGTGCGAGCCTTTAAGATGGCAAGAAAATATGTGGATTGCCGTCTTCTGCTGGTAGGAGATAAGGCCGCAGATGATCCTGAATCCGAGAAGATTCTGGCCGAGGTGAGGGAGGAAGCGGGCAACGACCCCGATATTCATATCCTTCTGTTCAACCCCTCCACTGCCACGGAGATCAATGCCTTTCAACGGGGCTCAGATCTCATTTTGCAAAAGTCCATCAGAGAAGGCTTTGCTTTGACTGTCGCTGAGGCCCTCTGGAAAAGGCGCGCCGTAATAGGCGGCGCCGCAGGAGGAATCCCCGCCCAGATTATTGATGGCTACACGGGCCTGTTGGTCCATTCGGTGGAGGGGGCCGGGTTAGGGATTCGAAGATTACTAAACCATCCGGATTTTGCCAGGGAACTGGGTGAAAATGGCCGGCAACGGGTCATGGATGAATTTCTGATTACCAAGAGCCTGAAAAGGTATCTGCTGCTCCTCCTTGGCCTGGATAGACCCATGGGACAGACCATTTTTTTGAGATGAAAAATCTAAACCCGCACATAGACCTCAAATCCTTTTTCAAAAAGATACGGGGGGCCCAACAAAAGGCACTACTCTTAGACTATGATGGGACAATTGCGCCTTTTCATGTGGATCCCGCCAAGGCATATCCATACCCGGGCGTATCCGAGATGCTGGACAGCATCATGCAGGCCTATGATACCCGCCTTGTCATAATCACAGGAAGATGGACAAAGGATCTGCTTCCTCTCCTCAAACTGCAAGGACAGCCTGAGATATGGGGGTCCCATGGAATAGAAAGGCTGAAAATGAACGGGTCTTATGAAATTGCTCCGATGGACGAACATGCATTGGATGGCCTAGTAAAGGCGGACGAATGGATTGAAGCGGTTGGACTTTCAGATCATTCTGAACAAAAGCCGGGAAGCCTGGCAATCCACTGGCGAGGAATGGATGAAAAAGGAATTCGGAAAATAAGAGATCAGGTGGAGCCCAATTGGTCGCTTATCGCGGAGAGTTCAGGGCTGAACCTGAAAAACTTTGACGGGGGCCTTGAGCTTCGTGTGCCTGCACGAGATAAGGGAGATGCCGTAAAAACAATTCTTCAGGAGATGAATCGAGATGTTGTTGCAGCCTACTTAGGTGATGATCTCACGGATGAGGATGCCTTTGGGGCTATTAAGGGAAAAGGCATTGGGGTGCTGGTTCGAAAAAATCTAAGGCCGACGGCCGCCGACATCTGGATCAAGCCTCCCGAGGAGTTGCTGAAATTCCTTTCCTCCTGGTTGCCTGAAGAAAAGGAAATGGGGACACCCTTATTTTATCCATAACACTTCCTCCCTTTCTCTTTATTTTTTAGGGAAGAAGTGTTACTTTTTTTAGGTCAGTTTTTACGGATTTGTTGTATCAAAAACACTTAGGAGCATCTGACTCCGACGCTCCGCTTCAGAGTCTTTAATGAAAGAAAATTCTGTATTTATTTCAGATTATACGAGGAACGAAGAAATAACAGTCATAAGGTCATTGAATTTCCATTGTATGAATAAGGGAGAACGGAATGAATCGCTATGTTTGTATCCATTGCCATTTTTACCAGCCGCCCAGGGAAAACCCGTGGCTGGAGGAGGTTGAGCTTCAGGATTCCGCCTACCCCTTTCACGACTGGAACAAGAGGATCACGGAGGAGTGCTACGCGCCGAACACGGCCTCCCGCATCCTGGATGCGGAGAAGAGGATCGTGGAGATCGTCAATAACTATGCGAAGATCAGCTTCAACGTCGGTCCCACGCTCCTTTCCTGGATGGAGCGGAAAAGCCCTGAGGTGTACGAGGCGATTATTGAGGCGGATCGACTCAGCCGTGAGCGCTTTTCGGGTCACGGGTCTGCCATGGCTCAGGTTTATAACCATGTGATCATGCCGCTGGCCACTATAAGGGACAAACGCACGCAGGTCATCTGGGGAATACGGGACTTTGAGCACCGGTTCGGGAGAAAGCCGGAGGGGATGTGGCTCGCCGAGACCGCTGTTGACCTCGAAACGCTGGAAATACTGGCGGAACAGGGGATTGCTTTTACCATACTCGCGCCTCATCAGGCAGGACGGGTACGGGAGTTAAAGGAAGAGGAATGGAGGGATGTGAGCGGCGCCGGCGTGGATCCTAGAATGCCCTATCAGTGTAAGCTCCCCTCAGGAAGGTCGATTACGCTCTTCTTTTACGACGGTCCGGCATCACGAGATGTGGCATTCGGAGGGCTGTTGGGAAGCGGCGAGGATTTCGCATCAAGGCTGCTCGGTCTCTTTTCCAAGGCAGAGGGACCACAGATTGCCCACATTGCCACGGATGGCGAATCCTACGGCCACCACCACCGGTTCGGGGACATGGCACTCGCCTATGCCCTGCACCACATCGAGTCGAATAACCTGGCAAGGATCACGAACTATGGGGAATACCTGGAGAAGTTTCCACCAGCCTTTGAGGTTGAGATCTTCGAGAATACCTCGTGGAGCTGCACCCATGGAATCGAGAGGTGGAGGAAGGATTGTGGATGCAACACGGGGGCACATCCCGGATGGACCCAGGCATGGCGCACCCCTCTCCGTGAGGCCATGAACTGGCTCGGGGATACTCTCGCGAGCCTCTATGAAAGGGAAATGACATCATATGTTCGCGATCCATGGCAGGCAAGAGACGATTATATCTCGGTGATTCTCGATAGATCCGCCCAGAGCGTGGAGTCCTTTCTGTCACATCAATGCACCCGGGATCTTTCACAGGGGGAAAGGACGAAGCTCTTAAAGCTCCTCGAGATGCAGCGCCATGCCATGCTCATGTTCACGAGCTGCGCGTGGTTTTTTGACGATATTTCCGGCATCGAAACCGTACAGGTGATGCAGTATGCCTCAAGGGCCATGCAGCTGGCAAGGGAGGTGAGCGGAGAGGAGATCGGGCCTGAGTATCTCGATATTATCGAAAGGGCCCCGGGCAACGTAACGGAGTTTAAAAACGGCGCCGAGGTCTGGGAGGCCTTGGTGAGGCCGGCAACCATCGATCTCCTCAGGGCAGGAGCCCACTATGCTATTTCGTCGTTATTCGAGGAATATCCGGAAACGATACAGATGTTCTCCTACACCACCAGAAGCGAGGTCTATGAGTTGAAAGAAGCGGGCATCCAACGGCTTGCGGTAGGCAAGGCCGTGGTCCATTCCGATATAACGGGTGAGGAGAAGGAAATAGGATTCGCGGTGCTGCACCTTGGGAATCATAACCTTATCGGAGGGGTCCGTGAATACATGGGCGATGAGCCCTTCTCCGGCATGTGTCGGGAAATCAAGAAGGCCTTTGGGAGAAGCGACATTACGGAGATCATCCGATTGATGGACACCTACTTCGAGACACACAATTACTCGCTGTGGCACCTGTTCAAGGACGAACAGCGGAAGGTATTGAACAAGATCCTCGAATCAACGCTGAGGGAAATTGAGGCGTCTTTCCGTCAGATCTGCGAACGTCATTATCCAGTTATGCAGGTGATGAGGGAGATGCGAATCCCCTTGCCCAAGGCGTTTGCCACCGCCACGGAGCTTATTATAGGCCACGATATGAGCCAGGAGCTCCAAAAGGAAGAGCTTGACTTTGACCAGATTGAGAAGCTGGTTCAGGAGGCAAAGAAGTGGGACTTGGAACTGGGCGAGAAGAATCTTGGTTTTGTCGCGACCCAGAGGAGCAATTTACTCATGGAACAGCTATCCAAAGCGCCAGAGGAGATCTCTCTTCTAGAAACAATAGAAAACGCTTTCAAGGTGTTGAACGGTCTCCCTCTGCAACTGGACTTATGGAAAGCCCAAAATATCTACTTCTCCTTGGGCAAAGAAAGGTGCGATGAGATGGAAGAGAAGGCGGCACAGGGGGATCAATTTGCCCGGAAGTGGCTTGATAGTTTTTACAGGTTGGGAGACAGCTTGCACATCAAGAGCTCATCATGCGCATTCCAATAGCAACATATAGGATCCAGTTCAATCCCTCCTTCACCTTTGGGGATGCTCTGGACATTGTCCCCTATCTTGCTGATTTGGGGATTTCGGATATTTACGCCTCTCCCATCTTTAAGCCCAAAAAGGGGAGCGCCCACGGATACGATGTGGTAGATCCGAAGCAGCTCAACCCAGACCTCGGAGGTGAGAAAGGATTTGAGGGCCTTGCCAAAGCAGTCAAGGATTGCGGCATGGGCTGGCTTCAGGATATCGTCCCAAACCACATGGCATATGATCGTGAAAACCAAATGCTTATGGATGTTTTTGAAAATGGGCCCCATTCAAGGCATTTCCGCTTTTTTGATATAGAATGGGATCACCCGTATGAAGGCATGAAAGAAAGGATACTGGCGCCCTTCTTAGGGAGGTTTGGCGGAGAATGTTTAGAGGACGGAGAGATTCAGATAACCTACAACGAGCCCGGGTTAACCCTTGCCTATTATGACCTGCGATTTCCCCTTAAGATAGAATCGTACCTGACTGTGTTCACCCACAGGCTGGAGATACTCAAGCGACAGCTTGGTTCCGAACACCCCGATTTCGTGAAACTACTCGGTGTTCTCTATGTTCTGAAAACCCTTCCCACCGGCGAACAGCCCGATGAACGCTATGACCAGATACGATTTATCAAAAGGGTGCTCTGGGAGCTGTACACCAAAAACCATGAGATCGGCGGATTCATAGATGAGAATATCAGCATCTTCAATGGAGAAAAGGGGAATCCTGATAGTTTCAACCTTCTTGATGCTCTCCTCGCAGAGCAGTTCTTCAGGCTATCCTTCTGGAAGGTGGCGACCGAGGAGATAAACTACCGGAGATTCTTCAACATCAACGAGCTTATCTGTTTGAGAGCGGAAGACGAGGATGTCTTTAACCAAACCCATTCCTTGATCTTCAAGCTCGTTGGCGAGCAAAAGCTCACGGGATTGAGAATAGATCACATCGACGGGCTCTACGATCCCGCACATTACCTGAAGAGGGTGAGGGAGAAGGCAGGGAACCTATACGTCGTGGTCGAAAAGATCCTCGACCCCGGAGAGGAATTGCCCTCACTCTGGCCGATCCAAGGGACTACGGGCTACGAATTCCTGAATTATGTAACGGGCATCTTTTGCAAAACAAGCAACAAGAAGGCACTCGACCGAATATATACCCGGTTCACCGGCCTTCAATCCTCTTATGAAGACCTCGTGGCAGAAAAGAAAAGGCTCATCATAGGGAGACACATGGCCGGGGATGTAGATAACCTTGCCCTCTTGCTGAAAACGATATCCGGACGGTACCGGCATGGCGCCGATATCACCCTGTATAGTCTGAAGAGGGCCCTGGTAGAAATCATGGCGCTCTTCCCAATCTATCGAACCTACATCAGCAATGAGGTTTTCAGTGATGCCGATCGTGAATATATGAAAGACGCCATCGGCAAAGCACTGGAGAGTACCCCGGCCCTCGCAAACGAACTCGGTTTTCTCCAGGGGTTTCTGTTGCTGAAGTTCGAGGATTATCTGACCGAAGAAGAAAGGGCTCAATGGACCCACTTTGTGATGCGATTCCAGCAATTCACCGGGCCCCTGATGGCAAAGGGATTCGAGGATACCGTTCTCTATGCGTATAACAGGCTCCTGTCTCTCAATGAGGTTGGAGGAGATCCTCAAAGATTTGGCTTCACTCTAAAGGAGTTCCACGCCTTCAACGAACGAAGGGCGAAGCTCTGGCCCCATGCGCTGAACGCAACCTCAACCCACGACACCAAGCGGGGCGAAGATGTACGGGCGCGAATCAATGTGCTCTCTGAGATACCGCAAGAATGGACTCGCATGGTCAACGCATGGCACAAGCTCAACTGGAGTAAAAAGAAAAAGGTGAGGGGCTTTACCGTGCCGGACAAAAACGACGAATATTTCCTGTATCAAACCCTGATTGGCGCTCTTCCCTTTGACGAGAAAGAGCGCCCCGCCTTTACCGAGCGCCTAAAGCAGTATGCAGTAAAGGCCGTTCGGGAAGCAAAGATACACACTGCGTGGCTCAAGCCTGATAATGATTACGAAGACGCCTTTCTTTCATTTATCGAGCATATCCTGCGACCCTCTGAAGAAACCCAGTTTCTGGCTGCCTTTGTGCCGTTTCAGAGGAAGGTGGCATTCTATGGAATGCTCAATTCCCTCTCGCAGACAATCATAAAGCTCACGGCGCCTGGTGTACCAGACCTTTACCAGGGCACCGAACTGTGGGACCTGAACCTCGTAGACCCCGACAATCGCTGGCCGGTCGATTTTGGGATGAGAACCTCATTCTTACGCGAAATACAAGCCAAGGAGGGTACCGGTGCTCTTGAACTCATCACCGAATTGCGAGCCACCGAACACGATGGGAGGATCAAACTATTCCTCATATACATGGTCCTGAAGGCACGAAAAGAGCACGCGGACTTATTCGAGAAGGGGGCCTACGCGCCTTTGAAGGTAAGCGGGGGGCTCAGAGACCACCTCATCGCCTTTTCGAGAAACCATGGAACGCTCTGGGCTCTGACCATCGCACCACGCTTCTTGACAGCTCTCGTAAAGGAAGGGGAATATCCCCTTGGTCATCACGTATGGGCTGACACTTCAATTCATCTCCCGGAAGGCGCCCCCTCGTTGTGGAAAGATGCCATTACTCAACAGGGGCTCAAGGGACAGGGAGCGCTCTTGGCAGGCCAGGTCATGAGGCATTTCCCTGTGGCTATGCTTACGGGCAAGGAGGACACATGAACAGACGGGGAAGCGGCATACTGCTCCATATAACATCTCTACCCTCTTCACACGGTGTCGGGGACCTAGGGCCAGGGGCCTACCGGTTCGCTGATTTTCTTGCCGAAACAAAACAGGGCATCTGGCAGATACTCCCCCTTAATCCAACTGACCTGGCTCACGGGAATTCCCCGTACCAGAGCATATCCGCATTTGCGGGGAATCCCTTGCTTATTAGCCCCGAGCTTATGGTGAGAGATGGGTTCCTCAAACAATCAGATATCCAGGATGTGCCCCGTTATCGGGTAGGACCTATAGACTATCCCGCAGTCATCGCCGGCAAGGAACAGATCTTTCGGGTTGCCTTTGAGCGGTTCCGGCAAGGGGGTAAACGGCATGAATACGAGAGGTTCTGTGCTGAGAACGCCTCCTGGCTCGATGATTTCGCCCTTTTTACGGCCCTGATGGGCTATTTTCGTGGAAGGTCCTGGCCGGAATGGCCCCAGGAGGTGCGGGACAGGCGGCCTGAGGCCCTGGAATCCATGAAGGAAGAGCTTCGCGATGCGCTTGAGAGGGACAGATTCCTTCAGTATGTCTTCTTCGAGCAGTGGCATGCTCTCAAGGCATACTGCAACCGCCGCGGCATTCAACTATTCGGCGATATCCCCATCTACGTGATACACGAGAGCGCAGACGTGTGGACCAATCCGGAGCTCTTTACCCTCGACGATGAACGGTGGCCCACTCATGTCGCAGGCGTGCCGCCCGATTACTTCAGTGAAACGGGCCAGCTTTGGGGAAACCCCATCTATCGCTGGGATGTGTTGCGGGAGAGGGGGTATGGCTGGTGGATTCAGAGGGTGGAGCATAATCTCACGCTCTTCGACCTCATAAGGGTCGATCACTTTCGTGGCCTTGTTGGCTACTGGGTAGTTCCGGCAGGGGAAACGAACGCCGTGAACGGCAGGTGGGTTGAAGCCCCGGCAGAGGACTTCTTGAATGCATTGCTCAGAAGATTTCCTCAACTCCCCATCATTGCAGAGGATCTCGGGTTAATCACCCCTGATGTGAGGGAGATCATGCACCGCTTCGAACTTCCCGGAATGAAGGTGCTCCTCTTCGCCTTTGGCGAGGATCTCCCCACAAATCCCTACATCCCCCATAATCTTCCCAGAAACTGTGTGCTCTACACCGGAACCCATGACAACAATACCACACGGGGGTGGTTCGAACGGGAGGCGACCCCCGAGATCAGAGAGAGGCTCTTTCGTTACCTGGGACGAGAGGTTCCCGCAGAGGATATACACCGGGAGCTGATCAGGCTCGCCATGATGTCGGTGGCGAACACGGCCATATTCCCCATGCAGGATGTCCTCGGTTTAGGGGAAGAGGCCAGGATGAACCGGCCGGCCACTACAGAAGGCAACTGGCGATGGAGGCTTTCGCCGGGGCAGTTGACTCCCTCTATGACCGATATGCTCAGGGGTATGACGGAGCTCTACGGGAGGGACTAGGTGCGGGCATTGAACTTCAAGGAGAGAATGATTACAAGGATTGAAGTGCTGGCTATTGAACGGCAAAAGTAGCCTTACGATCTCACCAGGAAGGAGGTATTCAGGCAATGAAGATCGAAGAACTTATCTCCGGGAAAGGCGATCATGAGAAGATCGAAATAGAAGGCATTTCCATCCCTGTCCGTATATAGAAAAATCTTGTGACTGAAGGCTGCCTCCAGCTAAAGCCTGAGCCGAAAAGTAAAACCGTTACCCTGTGGGGCAAAACGGTCTGCGCCTGTTTGAGGGAGGAACAGCTGCGGGAGAGAGGATGATATCCTGATATCCCGGGGCATGATCTTTTTGGGGAAGCTCTCGGTTTCTATTTTTTAGGCCGGAATATAGGGAATTTTTCCTTAAACCCATCTCCTTTTCTCAAGAATCAGCTGGGGCAGGTCTCGGGATACTCCGGATCGACCTATAG
>Ga0315549_1001137_pt1 | contig 28491 bp, 14 predicted proteins | sample SalMarSW160200MG_FD_203101 | JGI IMG/M metagenome (GOLD analysis project Ga0315549, IMG submission 203101) | Salt marsh sediment microbial communities from the Plum Island Ecosystem LTER, Massachusetts, United States - Salt Marsh Sediment SW1601-200 ... | reverse complement strand
TCGGCAAGTGCCGCTACTGCAAGGCCAGGATATCACCGAGGTATTTCGTTATTGAGTTAATTACCGGCCTGGTCTTTGTCTTCACATTTTATTTATTTTTCCGGTCATATATGCGCGCCGGCGTCCCGGCCTTTTCATCAGGCGGCTGGCTGATATATCTTATCACTATTATTTTGCTGTCAGGCCTGATTGCGTCGTCCGCAATTGACCTTGAGCTATGGATAATACCCATTTGGGTCTGCTGGATTATCACTGCCGTCGGGATAATCGGTTCGGCCTTGGCTCCTCTTTTAATAGATTACAAGCTCATCCGCGGCTACCATTTATTGCCGTACGCCTCAGCCGGAACCGCTGCCCTGGCTCTCGGCGCCGCTGTTGGTTTGGGCATATCGTTACTTTTGCTCGTAACCGGCCTGCTGAGACAAAGTTACGACTTCCCGGAGGAGGGGACCAACCCTGCTTCGCACGAGGCTACGCAGGGCGAACCCAAGCCCGAAAACGGAGCCAAAGTCGAGCGACAAGATACGAGCGACGAGCGACGAATTAACCATCGTCTCGAATCCGCACGTGAGCTGCTGTTTTTGACTCCGATTATCGCATGTGCGATTATTGTTTTCTATTTAACGAAAAAAGTCGAGCCGATACGCGGCTTTTGGCTGGACTTTGCACAAAGGCCCGTAATCGCAGGCCTGTTCGGCAGCATTTTCGCATACTTTATCGGCTGCGCCATCATCTGGGCCTCCCGCATCCTCGGCACGCTCGGATTCGGCAAGGAAGCCATGGGGCTGGGTGATGTGCATTTGATGGGAGCGGCGGCGAGCTGTGTCGGGGCGGTACCGATTACGGCGGCTTTTTTCGTGGCCCCGTTTTTCGGGCTTGCCTGGGCAGTGGTACAAATGTTTTTCAAAAAAACCCGACAAATTCCTTACGGCCCGTTCTTGTCAATTGGAATTTTTGTTGCTATTATTGCACATGACCGTATCTGGGACTATCTGGCCTGGATGCTTGGCTGGCATTAAAGGATTAATAATAAGGGCAGGCCGGACGCCGTGAAAGGCGTTCGGAGACTGCGAACAGACAAAGGAGGTTTTAAAATGCAGACCGCCGAAAAAAGACTCACTCTCGTACTTGTACTAATCGCCGTAGTGTTGATGCTGCTGTCGTCAGGCTGTGGCGGCGGCTGGAAGAAAAAATACGAGGCACTCAACGTCGAGTACCAGAACCTCAAAGGGCTGCTCGAACGTGAACGCGCCGAAAAACAGCAGCTCGCCGGGGAAGTGGCTACCGGCCAGCAGACTATTGAAGAGCTGCAGATGCAAATCGACCAACGAAACCTTAGCCCGGCAGAGGCGTCGGGATTCGGTGATGGGTATGACGTGGCCTTCGACGCTGCGGCAGGGACAGTCACCGTTACTCTGCCTAATGCTATCCTGTTCGCTTCCGGTAAGGCCGAGCTTAAACGGGCAACACTTACCGAGCTCGACCATATAGCAGATGTAATCAAGGACAAGTATGGAGGGATGCAAATCGACGTCGTCGGTCATACAGATTCGGACCCAATTAAAAAATCGAAGTGGGCAGATAACTGGGAGCTGTCCGCCCAGCGCTCGCTTGCAGTACTGAGGTACCTTATCAAAAAGGGACTGCCCGAAGACCTGATACAGGCCAGCGGCAGGGGGGCAAGTCAGCCGGTTGCGTCGAATACCTCGGCCAGCGGTAAGTCACAGAACCGGCGCGTTGAAATCGTCGTTCGTATGAAATGAGAACTCGATGCTCGATGCTGGTTAACTGGTTAGTGGTTAATTTGTTAATTTAGCTCGCAGTGTGTTCGCTTTCGTACTTTTGTGACCACGGCGGATGAGATAGCGAGCAGGGCGTGAGATTAAAGAACGGGCCCTCTGATTTTATCAGAGGGCTTTTTTATAGCCACAAAGTTTTAACAACGAATTCCACGAATTACACTTATTGTATTTAACCGCGGACCCGCCTTCGCTATCCTACTTCGCCAAGGCTACGCAGGATAAAAAGCTATGGCGGGCAAGTTTCACGGATTACAGAAATTGGGGGAAAAGGCAAACACAGATTTTGGATGAACGGAGTGTACGCAAATTGATACCTAATATTTGATTACTCAAGTGTATATCTCGCTTTCTTCAGAAACGGGCAATTTTTCATCAGGTTCAACATCGAGCCAGTTTAACATGCCAAGATTACGAATAGTGGAAGCAATAACCACTTTGTCTAATGGAGGTCTTCTTCGTTGTTTCCAATCCATAACTGCTTCAAGGACATCCATTTCTGAAACTTCTTTTTTGTTATTCTTTTTAAGTTCAGTAGCAGTGAATAACACTGTTGCGAGAGCTTCAGCTTGTGTTGTATCTACACGCATAAACAAATCAGCGGTTTTTTCAATTATTGGAATATATTTTTCCAATAGAGATTTATATCGTTTCCGAGCTGTTTCAAAGCCAGGTCCAACTTGAATTTCGAACATTTTGCCAAAACGTTCTTCTTGCAATAAATTGCTATTTATTAATTTTGATTCGGCCGGTTTAAGTTCTTTGGAAAAAGGACCGTAACTATATCTTTGATAAGTAAATCCTGTAGGCAATCCTTGCTGTGTAGCTACATATGCAATCTTTTGAAAGATTGTCCTCCCGACAGGGATGTGATAAGGTTGTTTTTCGATTCTGTGTAAAATTTCAATAAGACCTATCCATGCTGGATTGAATGCGCCCTTATTATTTCGTGAGTCTTGATATTCATATTCTTTTATTGCTTTGATGCTTTCAAGAAATGACTCTTTTAATTCGGCAGGTTTGGTTCCATAGGGAGCATATAGTTCTACGGGGATGTCCATTTGCTTGGAATATTCATAAATAAGTGGCCCAATAACTTTCCAATCCAATTGACCGTTGCCGCATCCAAGTGGAGGTATCGCAATTGAGGTGATACCCCATTTTTCATAATTAGCTAAAAGAAATTCCAATCCTTCTTTTATGTCATGAACTTTTGAAATGGATTTCCAGTGCTCTTTAGTAGGAAAATTTACAATCTGCTGGCCGAACAGATTTTTGTAAATGTAAGGTTGCCCAATTTGGACTTTATTTTGTTCGCATCGTTTCACGTAATCCTTATACATTTCAGGGAATCGTTTCTTGAATTCTTCAGCAATTCCCTTGCCCATTATTCCAACACAGTTAACCGTGTTGACAAGTGTTTGCTTTTCAGATTTCAGGATGTCGCCCACTAGAATCTTCATATCAGCCTCTTAGAAGAATATACCACTTTTAATACGTACGGTCAATCCACATTTAAGTTCTTCAAAAGCATCCTTGGCTGTCTGATTTTCAACAAATGCACCTAAAATATATTCTGGCCCAACTCTATCCGGCACTAGAACCTCGGCGCACTTGATAGCACTATGCGCCCATTCATCATAAATATTTTCTGGGTGTTTCCAATATACTGCAAAAAGTTTATCTTTGTCGATTGCAGCCAGCCCTTGAACTACAGGATAAAAACGCACATATTTACTTGATGCATTTCTATCCGCTATCACTACGTCTTGGAATTCAAGTGCAGAGGGATTTATCCTCAAAATACATATTTCATTATTTTTACTGCGGCACTTACTCAGCATGGGGTTATGTGCATCAAAATAGAGATTGGTATAATCATGAAGCTTTTTGTTAGTCCCAAGGATTTTCTTGTTCCTTCGCTTGTCTTGAATTTCTTTCATTGCGACGGAATCATGAGGTAGTTCCAGTGAAAGATTATGAGATAATATGCCTCGTTCTAAAATGGATAAAACATTAGCAATAGGACTAATATAATATAATTCTTTTACATCGGAACGATTCAATACTATTTCTCCGTAGGAACAATTTCCACTATTTATGCTTTTTCCATCTATATTATCCCTCCAATTTTGGTCAAAGCAAGGAAAAAGCAGAATACAGGAGACCCCTGCTAAAAACATGCAGGGGCAGGCAGGCGAAGAAGAGCAAAAGAGCACAAGAGCATAAGGGCATAGGTGTTACCCTATCTCAGATTCCATATTACCGAACGGTATAGCGATTTGTGATAGGTAGTCGGCGGTCTTTGCCGAAGGCCTTGGGTGTAATCTTCACTCCGGGAGGAGACTGCCTTCGCTTATACTCGTTCCTGTCAACCAGCATTACCGTACGCAATACGTCCTCCTTCGGCAGGCCTGATTCAATCAGTCCCTTAACAGAGCGGTCCTGCTCGACGTATCCCTCTAATATCCTGTCGAGCAAATCATAATCAGGTAGTGAATCGCTGTCCTTCTGGCCTGGTTTCAGTTCTGCGCTCGGGGGTCTATCAATTACGGTCTGTGGAATGACCTGCCTACCGGCGATTTGGTTTATATATTTCGCCAGTTTATAAACGAATGTTTTGGGTACGTCCTTTATAACTGCGAAGCCGCCTGCTGTGTCGCCGTAAAGCGTCGAGTATCCGACGGCAGTTTCGCTCTTATTGCCTGTTGTCAGGACCATCGAACCAAGCTGATTACTTAGTGACATCAAAATACTGCCGCGAATCCTGGCCTGGAGGTTTTCGTATGCGATACCTTCGTTATCCCAACCTTTTACCGTCGAAAGGGTATTGTCGAACTGCTCTAAAGTCTGCTCGATGGGGACCGTCAGAAACTCTATTCCGAGATTGCCCGCGAGTTTAGCGGCGTCCGATTTGGTCTGGTCTGTATTAAACCGAGACGGCATTGTGATGCCGGTCACGTTTTCTTTTCTAAGCGCCGCGGTCGCTACGGCTGCGACTACGGACGAATCTATTCCGCCTGACAGGCCTACTAATACCTTAGCGAATCCGTTTTTCTGCACATAGTCACGCGTACCGAGCACCAGTGCATTGTAAATTTCCTCAATTGGCTCAGATACCTCGCTCGCAACGTCGCCGACCGGCGAGACTTTTACGTTTTTGCCCTGGACTGTAATATCGGCGATGAGCAAATCCTCTTCAAAGGCTTTTGCTTTTGCGCGGATGTTGCCCGATGAATCTACGAACATACTTCGGCCGTCGAAGACCAGCTCATCCTGTCCGCCGATTGTGTTGCAATAGCAAATTGCACAGCCGAATTGCTTTGCACATTGCGACACAACACTGCGACGAATCTTTATTTTTCCCACGCGATAGGGCGAGGACGAGAGGTTCACTATAACAGAGAAGGGCCGGACCTTTTCCAGAAAGCCTTTGAGCCAGTTTACGTCCCAGATATCACGGCAGATTGTTACTACTGTTTTGACGCCTTCGAGGTCTAACGTCACCGCCTCGGTTCCCGTAGCGAAATATCTCGATTCGTCGAACACGCCATAGTTAGGAAGTAGGCCTTTTCGGTAAATCTGTGAAACTTGTCCGTTTTCGATTACCGCTGCGCTGTTATAGCAGGTATCCGCCGCCGGCTCGGCAAAGCCGACTACGGCTACGGCCTCGGTAAACTTAGCGGCCAGGGCCTTTACGGCTGAGAGGTTATCATCAAGGAAATGTTTTTTATGCAGCAAATCCTCGGGCGGATAGCCGCAGAGGCAGAGCTCCGGGTACACTACAATATGTGTGTCGGCCTCGACCGCCCGGCGATAGAATTGCTCTATCTTGGCGGCGTTGCCCTGCAGGTCACCTACTGTCGGATTAAGTTGTGCCAGCGCTACACGCATATTCGAAACCTCTGGCGTCGAGTATCGATTATAGAGAAGAAGGAATCAAGTTTTAACTTCCATAAACTTTATCAGCTCATATATGGCCTGGTTGTACGGTACCGCGACTTTATATTTGTGTGCCAGTTTGAGGACCTCGCCGTTGATTGCATCTATCTCTGTCCGTTTGCCCGCAGTCAAATCCTGGAGCATTGACGATTTATGCTGTGCCGTGTCCGGGACCAGCCGTGCGTAAAAGACCTCTAAAAAATCCTTCACATTGCTCCAGTGGGTCGAATAGCCGGCTTTTTTCATCACGATAAAGACTTCTTCTGCGAGCGCATCCATCAGTGTTCGAGTGCTTTTTACTTCGGTGAGCCTTCCGTAAGGCACAGCTAATATCGCGCCGACGGGATTGAGCAGGCAGTTATAGAGCATCTTCGCCCACAGGTCCTTCTCTATTGATTCAGTTACCCGGCAGTCGATACCGCCTTTGGTTATCATCTCGCAAAGCTCTTTCACACATGAAACGTCACAGCCGAACAGACTGCCGATATGAATTGCGTCGGCGTGCACGGTTATCTCGACCTCGTTGGCCTTTCGCCGTGTAAAGCCGGTAATGACCCGCGCGCTGTAAATCTGCTGCTGTTCGAAGTATCGCAGAAATTTTTCCGCGTTGCCCCAGCCGTTCTGAAAATGGGCTATCTTTCCGTCCCGTCCCAGAAGTTGACTGTATTGGGCTAAATCCTTTGCAGCGGCAGCCGAATCGAAGGACTTTGTGCAGACGATAATAAAGTTGTAATTTTTCTGGCCGAGGTCGCTCAGTTTGCAGTGGCTGCCAAACTGCTCTGGCTGCGCGTGGAAGTTCCCGAATATGCCCGTCCGAATCAGTCCCTCCTTTTTTAGTGCGTTTACAGTTTGCCGCCGCGCAATTATATCCACGTCGGTACCTGCTTTTATAAGGCAGCTTGCCAGACCGAGTCCCACCGCTCCTGCGCCGTAGATACAAATTCTCATCGTTTCGACCTGTAAAAGAAAAGAACATCCCCATTATAACTATTTAGTCCGTTGCGAAAAACCTCTTTTGAAATATCCCCCGCGGCGCAGCAGTAATATTGCCATGCCGGGCCGTCAACCCCGCAATTCTTTGAAACACGCCCGGCAGAACAGATGCCCCGAATCTATTTTTGTTAATTCTTCAACCGGTACATCCTCGTTGCCGCAGCAGTCACATATTCCTGTTTTCGCTTCTTCGACCTCTTCTTCCTCAGCCTGGACCTCTTCGGGCTCGGCCTGCTCAGGCGCGGTGTCTGTCTTTGTAGTAGCCGTCGCTGCTTCAGCCTGTTCTATCTGTTGGAGCTCATCCTGTATTTGCATTCGCAATTTTTCTTCCTGCTTTGACCTTTCAAGTGCCTCTTGCCTTTCTATTCGGCCGGCCTCAAGTTCCTGCTCTTTTTCTTCAAGGGCCGCCTCGAGTTCGCCGGTCCGCTGTTCATATTCGATGACTTGTTGTTGGACCTGGGTCAGTTGTGATTCGAGCGATTCTATCTGCTCTTTTGCCGCACCTTCGGCAGCAGTTTGTGTCTGCTCTGTTTGGTGCAGCTGTTTCTGCATTTGCGCGAGTTTTGATTCGAGCAATTCCATCTGCTGCTTCGCCGTACCTTCGGCAGCGGTTTGTGTCTGTTCAGTTTCCTGTAGCTGTTTCTGCACCTGGGCGAGTTGTGATTCGAGTGTCTCTATCTGTTCGTTTGACGAACCTTCGGCGGCGACCTGCATCTGCTCTGTTTGATGCAGTTGTTTCTGCATTTGCGCGAGTTGTGATTCGAGCGTTTCTATCTGCTGCCTTGCAGAATTTTCTAAGTCGGTTTGTTTCTGCTGTGCCTGTCGAATCTGTTGCTGGGCCTGAGTTTGATACTTGTCATACTCATCCGCGGCCACTTGTTGGGCTTCTGCCTTTATTTTTTTCAGTTCCTTCACATATTTTTCGTTTAGTTGTTCCACGGCCTGTTTTGCGGCGATGTCCTGCTCGTATTTTGCCGTCAATTCCGCAAGCTGCTGTCCGGAGCGGCTTTCAATCTGACCTATTCTATCTTCGTATTGCCTCGTCAATTCACTTATTGTCTTGTTATGCTGCGTCACAGCCTTATCCGCTGCAACATGGGCCTGGCCGAGCTGCCCTTTTATTTGTTCAATTTCCGATTGCACTTTTGACAGTTCCACATCTTTTTCATCAGCCTTAGCCAGCACCTGCTCAGTCTTTGCCGTCGCCTCATCGCGCATTTTTGTGACCTGTTCCATCTGTTTATGCAGATGGTCGATCTGTGCACTGAAGTCGACCCGCAGCTTTTCCTGCTGTTGTGCAAAATCGCTTTCTAATTCCGCCCTTGCCTGGTCTTTGGTCTGCTCGACCTGCTGCGCCGAGGCAGAGCTCATCTGCTCGCGGACCTGATCAACCTGCAGTTCGAGTTCATTTATCCTTTGCTGGTCAGCCTGCCTCTGTTGGTCTGCTTCTTCTGCGGCCTGTGTTATTTCTGCTTCGAGCCGCTCGGCCTTTTGCCGAGCGTCCGTTTCAATTTGCCTGATTCGCTCATCCGCATTTTCTTTTATTCTTGCAGTCTCCTGCAGTGCCAGCTGCTTCGCCATCGCAACATCTCTGTCGACCTCTTCTTTGAGCTGCTCGATAAACTTTTCCTGCTCGCCTCTTGCCTGGTTCGTTTTCGCAGCTTCCGCCTTGACCGTTTCTAATTGTTCTGCAAGCTCGTCTTTGTTTTTTGTTACCTCCTGTAGTATTTCCTGTACTTCTTCGATTGTTTTACGATACTCCTGTTCTTTTAGTCTCGCCTCTTCCGTTTTTTCTGTGTGCTGAGCGAGTTCATCCCTCATCGAAGCAATCTGCTCCTGCAGTGTCTGAGTCTTTTCCTGTGCAAACTCTTTGGCCTGTATTTGTTGTTCCAATTTTGCCTGTGCTTGTTCCCTTGCCACCTCCACTTCGCGAAGCTGCTGTCCAAGCTCGTTAATCTGTTCCATCATCATCCGGCTCTGCGCGGCGGATTGCTCCCTCGCGGCCTGCTCGGATTCCAGTTTAGCCTGTGCCCTTATCCATGCCTCGTTATATTCCTGTGCCTGATTGCGGGTCTGTGCCAGCTCTGTTTCGACCTTTTCAATCCGGGCTTCGAGACCGCTGGTTGTCACATTACCTTTTTCTTTGACTTCCTGCATTTGCTGTTGCAGTTTTTGTTTTTCCCCGGCCAGTGCCGCAATCTCACCTTTGTACCTGTCCTGCTGCTGACGGAAATTGTTCAGGTTCTGCTGGGCCTGTTTGAATTGCTTTGCAAGTTCGCCTGTTTTTTTCTGTGCCTGCTGTATCTGCTGATTCTGCTGCTCGAGCTCGGCTTTGAACTGCTCTATCAGTTGGGCTCTTTCCTGGGCCTGACGTTGTGCGGCTTCTTTGTCCTGTTGTGCCGCCAGTGTAGCTTCTTTGGCTTCGTTGATTTTTTCAGCCTGTTCCCTGAACCGTATCTCCGAAAGCTCTCGCGCACGTCTGCGTGCGTTTATCCTCTTTCGTGCCGCGGCTTTGAGTTTCGCCTTATTGTCCGCCTGAATCTGTTGGATTTCTGCCGCGGCCTGTTTAGCTTGCTGTTGCGCCGCCTGTGCAGCCTGGGTTTGACTTTCAAATTCCGCCTTCAGGCGTTCTGTGGACTGCTCTATATTGCTGCGAAGCTCTTCATTATTTTCCAGTTCCTGGCGGACCTGTCTTAGCTGGTCTTCGTAGGAATGAATCTGTTCATCACTCTGCGCCTGCGCGGCGGCAAGGGCCTCGGCGCTCGAGCGTTCTTTGTCTTCTATCGCCGCCTTAAAGGCTGTAATAGCCTGCTCGTAGCCGCGAATCTTTTTTCCGAATTGGTTCTGAACTGCTGCAAGTCGCTCCTGTGCTTCAGCTTTTAACTGCTCGACACGCCTTTCCTGCTCACTTTCAATCTGCGCGAGTTTCTCATCGGCCTCTGTCTTTATCTGATTAATCTGCATCTGCCTTTCGGCTTCGAGCTGTTTTAGTTCCTGCTGTTTTTGCTCCTGCAGCAGATGAATATTCTGTTGTAATTGTCTTATCTGCTCGCCTGTTTCAGACTTGATTTTTTCTACTTCCTGCTCCGCTTGCTGCCGCGCACTTTCAATCTGCTGCTGTGCCTGGCTGTTGACCTTCGCCGTCTGTTCGTTGGCTCTTGCCTGGATAGCCTCTATCGTTTCCTGCGACTGGGCCTGCAGCATATTGATTTGTTGCTCAGCTTGGGCCTTTGTCTGGGTAAGCGTCTGTTCGAAATCTTCGGCCTTGTTTATCGCCGCCGTGGCGGCCTCTATCTGTTCTTCGAGCTTAGTTTCAGTCTCCGTGCGGTTCTGGATTTCCGATTCGAGCTGTTCTTCAATCTGGCTTTTGGTCTTTTGCTCGGCGGCCAGCTCTTCGAGCGCCCTTTGCCTTTCGCTCTCAATCTCCTTGAACCTGCTCCACAAATCCTCGTGCGATTCGACCAAATTTTCGATTCGCTGCCGTGCTTCGGCCAGGGCCTGTCTTTCGGATTCAAGCTGCTGCTGTTGCTGCTCCGCGATTCGACCAAGTTGCGCTGTTTCCTGCTGCGCCTGCTCAGTTGCCTTTTTGCTATCGCTTTGCATTTGTTCAATCTGCTGCTCGAACAATTTTGCATCTTGCTCGGCCTCGTGCCTGAGCTTTTGAATCGCAGCCTGAAGGTTTTGTTGTCTCTGCCGGGCCTGTGTTTGTATTTCTTCGATTTTTTCTTCGCTGTTTTTGTCTAACTGCTCGCGCTGCTCAGCCAGTCGCTGGTCGGTCTGTCTTTGAATCTGTTCGATTTGTTGTTGGCTCTGGTCGTTCACTGCCGCGATTTGCTCCCGGGCCTGTGCCTTTATCACGGCTATCTGCTGTTTAAGCTCACCTGCGAGTTCAGCCTTTTCCGCCTGCAGGCTCGCAAATCGTTCGTCGGCCTCTGTTCGTAACTGCTCTATCTGTTGCTGCGCTTCGGCAGCCTGTGTCTGGGCCTGCTGGGTTAGCTGGTGCAGTTGCTCTTCGTACTGCTCGATTTTCTCCTGTGCCTTGACCTTGGCCTGAATTTCGGCCTGGAGTTTTTCTTCCGCAGCTTCTCTTGCCTCTGCCTGCGCCCGGGCCTTTTGCTCTGCCTGATTCTTCGCGGACTCATAGGCATTAAGCCTGTTGTCATACTCATTTCGCATCCGCGTCATCGTCTCTTCGCTGTCGGCCTTGAATTTTGAAATTGTCTCGGCTGTGTCCCTCTTGACCTTATTGATTATGTGTGCCGCCTCCGCTCGCGTCCTTTCCTTTTGTTTTGCGATGACTTCGGTCGTCTCAGCCTTTAGCCTCGCGATATCATCCGCATATTTTGCCGCCCACTGATGGCCTTGCGCTTCTAACCTTTCTGCCCGTTCCGCAAGCTCCTGTGCATATTCCTCTGCCTTGCTTCTGCCGATGCCCTCCTGTTCTGCCAGCTCCTGTGCCTGCCGCCGGGCCGCTGTCTCTTCTTCGAGTCTTTCTGCAAGCTCGGCCCTGGACCTCTTTTCTGCACCGAGCCGGTGCTCCAGTTTTTGTATCTGCTCACCAAGCCGCGCCTTTTCGTTTTCCAGTTGAGAATTTACTGAGTTTATCGCCTGCTCGTAAGCGAGCTGTTGTTCTGTCACCTCTTTTTTAATTGTGTTTATCTGCTCTGTTGACTCTGCTGTAATCTTCTGCCGTTGCTGTTGTTCCTGTTGGCGGATGTCAGCCAGTTGCTGCTGGTGCTCACTATTCAGGATTTCGATTTGCCGGGCGTGTTCCTGTTGTTGCGTGTTTGCCTCGGCCTGAAGTGTTGATACTATCTCGTTGTGTTCGGCTTTCAGTGACCCTATCTGTTGGTATGCCTCTTGTTTGACGGCAGTGATTTTCTCCCGGCTCCGTTTTAGCGTATCTTCTACCTGCTGTTGCGCCTGGTTTGTTACTTCGCTGATTCTTTGGTTTGCATCGCTGTCAATCCGGCTTATTTGTTCTTCGTAATTTGTCTTTAGGCTGTTTATTTGTTTGCTGTGTTCGTTATTTAGCTGCTCAATCCTTGCTTCGTATGAACTTTTAAGCTGTGCTGTCTGCCCGGCGTGCTGCTTTTTTTCCTCATCGAGCTGTCCGTCGAGCTCGCTTACCCTTTGTTCGTATTGGTTTTTCAACCGGCTGAACTGTTCGGCCCTGTCTTTGTCGAGCTGTTCGAGTTCGCTGCTGTGACTTTGCTCGAGCTCTGTAATTTTTTGCTGGTGCGTTTTTTGACGCTGCTCAGCCTGTTCGGTCAGTTCCGAAATTCTTTGTTCGTATTCATTTTTTAAGCTGCTGAACTGTTCGGCCCTGTCTTTATCGAGCTGTTCCAGTTTGCTGCTGTGATTCTGCTCGAGCTTTGTCACCTTCTGCTGGTGCGCCTTTTGGCGCTGCTCGGCCTCGTCGGTCAGTTCCGAAATTCTTATCTCGTATCCGGACTTGAGATTTTCTGTCTGTTCTTTGTTCTGCTGTGTTAATTCTGCAATCCTGCCCTCGTAATCGTTCGTCAGGCTGTCGACAGCTTTTGCATGCTCTGCCTGGGTCTGCTCGGCCTGTGCGTTTGCAGTTTCAACCGCCTGTTTAAGTTCGGTTGTTATCGCAGCGACCTCTTGTTCTCTTTGTTCTTGTAGCTGTTCAATCTGTTTTTCGTATTCGCTGCGAGTGTTGTTTAACTGCTGTTCGTATTGCTCTTTTTTTCTTGCCGCCGATTCGTTAATCTTCTCGATTCTTTCTCGATAGCTTGAGTTGAGCGACTCTGTCTGCTCTTTGGCGTCGGCCTTAATCTTCTCTATCCGCTCCGCATATTCGGTCTTTGTCTGTTCGATTTTTTCCTGGTAAAGTTTTTCCCTCTGCGCGGCCTTGTTCTCGATATAGCTTACCCTCTCGTCCGCCTTTGCCCTGGTCCGGGCGATTTGTCCCTGCATCTCCTGCTTCAAGGCCGCGACTTCTTCACCGTGCTGTTTTTTTGCCGCAGATAGTTGTTCCTCTGCATCCTGTATTTTAGCGGCGGTTTCGGTCTCGATGGTCTTTACTGTTCGGCTGGTCTGCTGCTTTAGCTGTTCGAGCTCGTCGCTGTGTTTTGCCTTGAGCTGTTCTATTCTGTTCGCAGCTTCCTGCGCCTGCTGTTGTCCCTGCGTGGTCAACTGCTCATTGGCTGCCGTCAGGTTGCGGACCTGCTCCAGCGCGTCGAGCTTGGCCTGTTCTTCAGTTGCCGCCTGCTGCTGTGCCTTTCGCTTTGCTTCGGTCTCGACACCAAGTCCGTCTCGAAGTTCTCCTATCTGTAGTTCGTAGGCGCTTGAGTCCTCAGCGGATTCGGTCTTTATCTGCTCGATGGCCTCATTCAGCGATGCTTCTGTCTGTTTCGCCTCTCGCTCGGATTCCCGGAGCCTCTGCGACCATTGTTGTTGAGTTTTTTCTAACTGCTCGGCTGTCTGTACCTTGAGCTTACTTATCGCCTCGTTGTATTCAACCACTCTCTGCCGCGATTGCTGCTCGAGCTGCTCAATATTCTGCTGAGCTTCCCGGCGAATGGCTTCGGCCTGGTTGTCGTGCTTGGCCCGCAGCTTTTCTGTTTCATTTTGGAATAACTGCTGCTGGACCCTTAGTTGGCCCTCTAATTGCTCGTTTCTTTCCAGGGCCTGTTCTTTTATCCCGCTGAGCTGTTGTTCGTGCTCGCTGTTCAGCTTGGCGATTTGTTTTTCATAATCCTGTTTGGTTTCCTGAGCTTGTGCTTCTAACTGGATTACTGCCTCGTCGTGCTGCTGCTCTAACTGCCTCACCTGGTCGATGCGCTGCTGCTCTAATCTCGAAGTTTCTTCTTCGAGTTTTTGTTCTAACTGCCCGATTTGTTGCCGGGCCTCGCGCTGCGTCTGTTCCAGCTCATCTGCCGCTGCGTCTCTGAACCCGGCAAACTCATCGGCAGCCTGTCTTTTTAAGTCTTCAATCTGCTCTTCGTATTCGCCGGTTAGTCTTGCCTGCGCAGCTTGTGCCTGGTCCGAAAGGTCCTTTAACTGCTGTTCGTACCGTTGCCGTTGCGCTTGTGCTGCTGCATCGGCGTCTGCCAGGTTCTTCTCGTAATCTGTCTTTGTCGCTGTCAGCCGTTCATCATGTTCTTTTAACTGCTTATTAATCTGCTGCTTGTATTTCCTCTCGGTTGCTGTGAGTTTTTCTTCATGCTCTGTTCTTTCCTGCTCGAGCTTCTCGGTCAGCTCGTCTATTCGCTGCGTGCTTTGCTGTTCTATTGCAATTATTCTCGTTTGGGCTTTGTTCCGGGCCTGTTCTATCCTCAGGTCCGAGTCGGACTGAATCTCCGCAATCTTCAGCTCACTGTCAATCTTGACCTTTTCAAGCTCTCTTTCATAGTCAGCCGCCGCGTCCTTCGCATCGAACTGCAACTGGCTGATTCTTTCATCCTGCAGTTCGATTTGCCGCTGTGCCTCTTTTGTCTGCTCAATTTGCTCAGCAAGGAATGCCTGTAATGTCTCCTTTTCTTTTTGCTCGGCATCGGCCCGGGACTCGGCCTGTTTTTGTAACTGCTGGGCCTCTTGTTCGGCCTGCTCGGCTTGTTCCTGTTTTTGATGGTACTTTTCTATTTGTTGTCGGGTCTGGTTTTCAATGGCCGCAATCTGTTTGTCCGCTCTCTGCTTCGCGGCCTGGTGTGCCTCTTCAATCCTCGCCGTCGACTCTTTCTGAATCTTCAGGACCAGCTCATTATTTGCTCTGACCTTTTCCTCGGCCTCAATCACCACCCCCTCTGCCTTTTCCTCTGCAATTCGCTTGTCTTTTTCAGCTTTGGTCCGGGTCCGCTGCTGTGCCGCCAGCTCTTGCTGTGTCAGGCGAAGCTGCGATTCTAATTCTCCGATTTTCCGCTCCGCTGTTTGCCTGGCTTGTGCCTGTTCCGCCGCCTGGCGTTCGGCCTTGGCCTTGCCTATATGTTCAAGCTCAAGCTGGGCCCTGCGCTGTGCCTGCTGCTGAGCTTTTTCTTCGGCGTCTATACGGGCCTGCTCTTGGCGCTCGGCCCTTGCCTTTGCGCGGGCCTCTGCTTTTTCTTTTTTCTGGCGCTCTTTTGCCTTTCGATAATTGATACACGGGACATCCGGATGGAAAGGCCAGTGTTTTTCCCCGCAGATGGGACAGGTCGGCACAAACTTATCGTCTTTCTTATTTGACGAATCTTTTACCTCGCCTGCCCCGGCCTTCTCATTTCCCCGCAAAGCAGTAAGACGTGATACGAGCGATTTCTGTTCGCCTTTCGATTTGACTTCCTTGGCTTGTTCCTCAATGCTCATAACGCACAGACAAGTAAAACAATCCTTTGGGATTCCCCTTCCTTGGGGTGGTTAAATACAGCGGAACCTGCTCCGTAAATTGCCTAATATACCAGCCTTATTTAATCTTTCAAGTATAATAACCTGCCAAAGTGCTCCCTTTCTTTAACATGGGCGGATTCGGCATGGGATTTATCGCGGTATTTGCTGAACTGCTCCTGATTCGCTCCGTATTTTTTTATAGAACCAAATTTTATGTTAAAAAAAAGCCAAACAACTCGAACCTGGGCGTTTTTCGCCCTTATTGCAGCTTTGTTTTTGACGAACTGTTCAAAAACCAGGGAAAAAGGCGTTATGAATAATCCCGAAACACCCCCGGTACGCGGAAATAATGGTTTTGAAAAGGCCGCATTCGCGGCAGGCTGCTTCTGGCACGTCGAGCAGGTCTTCAGCGATACACCCGGTGTGATTTCGACCACTGTCGGCTATACCGGCGGAACAACAGAAAATCCCACTTATAAAATGGTGTGTTCCGACAAGACCGGCCACGCCGAGGCCGTCCAGGTCGTCTTCGACCCGAACCGGATTTCATATTCGCAGCTTCTGGATGTCTTCTGGAAGATCCACGACCCGACGCAGCTCAACCGCCAGGGCTCTGATTTTGGCAGTCAATACCGCTCTGTGATTTTTTACGACAGCCCGCAGCAACGACAGGCTGCTATTGATTCGAAAGTCCGACTCGAGGACTCAGGCAAGTATTCCAGACCTATCGTCACCCGGATTGTACCGGCCGGTGACTTTTACCGCGCAGAGGAATATCACCAGCAATATTTCAAAAAACACGGCGTTGTCTGCTCCCCTTGAAACATCCATTCGTCCCCGCGTGGTTCAGCACCCACCGTAACAGCCACTGGAATGAGACAAAATACAACCCAATAAAGTTAAGCCGACGTTACGGAGGGATTTATTTGTTGCGGTCCGCCGGGGTGGTTGGTACAATAGTCGCCGTGATTTGGGCCTTGTTTGTATTTGAGGGCTTGCCAAAGGAGGTCAGATGAATATGGAGTGGCAAGATTTTGGTTCGGCGATAAGTCGAAAGGGCGGTTGGCATAACACTGGGGAGAATACTGGGAGGATTCGGCAGAGACGTTTGACACGCGCGATTCTGCTTGCGGTATGCCTCGGGATATTGGCATTACGCGGCCAAGTCGCATTGGGAGTTCCCTGGTCGCCTCCTCAACCCCTTTTCTTTTGGGATGCTGAGCAGTTTTGGAATGGTAATATTGATAGTGCCGTTGACGAAAATGGCAACTGGCATGTAGTTTACGATTACCAGAACAATTCTATTAAGTACATTAGCAACGTCGGCGGTCCCTATATTATTGCCGAGGGAGAAGTATTTAACTCGTCTCTTGACGTCGATCCGAATGGGGGCTTGCACGTCACATATGTTGACTATGGGCAAGAAACGCTTATTAAATGCATGTACACGAACAATCTATCCGGGTCCTGGTCGCCTCCTCAACCCCTTTTCTTTTGGGATGCTGAGCAGTTTTGGAATGGTAATATTGATAGTGCCGTTGACGAAAATGGCAACTGGCATGTAGTTTACGATTACCAGAACAATTCTATTAAGTACATTAGCAACGTCGGCGGTCCCTATATTATTGCCGAGGGAGAAGTATTTAACTCGTCTCTTGACGTCGATCCGAATGGGGGCTTGCACGTCACATATGTTGACTATGGGCAAGAAACGCTTATTAAATGCATGTACACGACTACTGCGCATCTTATCGCTGTCAATCAATGGGACGGAAAATCTATAAAACTCCAGTGGAGTGATAGGATGGGAACAGTAAAAATCTATCGAAAAATGGAAGGCGGCAATTTCGAATATATAGCATCTCGTACGTTATCTTTTGAAGACACTGTTCCCGAACCAGGTATGGAATACACTTACGTTCTCAGGGACAACAGTGGAAAAAACATATCGAATGAAGTAAAAGTCAAGGCAGAAGTTATCGTAGTGTTGGGAAGGGGATATTCACTAAAAAAGAAAGATGCGGTAAATGATAATTACTGGAAACCGGAGGGACACTCAGGACTTGTTGATGTTAATGAATGGTTTGAGCAGCGAGGTGTCAGCTGTTGGGTGCCGGATCAGGGCTATGGTCCTGGCGAAGGCCTCTCTGGCTGGAAAACCATTAGTGATAACACAGACGAACTTGAAACCTTCATAAATAGTAAACGCACGGGCGATTATAAAGATGCCAAAATAAATTTAGTCTGTCATAGTATGGGAGGCCTAGTAGCCAGAAATTATGCAAAACAAAACCCTGAGATTGTAAACAATATTTTCACTATTCAGACACCACATACTGGAACTAGGTTAGCTGAAATAGGCTTGTTAAATCCTTTTAACCCAGCCACAAAATTCCTTACACCGTTTTATCTGGAGTTTTTCTTTAATAAAAATGTCAGGAACCTGGGCAGCACGAAGCTGTGCTCTTTCTGGAGTACCAACTTTAAAGAAGTCTATCACGACCTAGGCTTAAAAGCGGGCTGGGCTATTATTAGTTTAGATCAAAGATTTAGAAGCGGAATAATCGGTGCCGGAAGTGATGGCGTTGTCCCTAAGCTATCTGCTATAGGACAAATAAGAAAAAGAATTTTCCTCACTTCACTGTATGGAGCAGCCAAGCCGGAGGTGGACATAGATGGCTACAATGATACTAATCTTGACCATTACTCTTGTTATCGCCATGAATTGACCTTACAACAAATAATGGACTGGATGGGTCTGCCGTACACACAAACACTTTCTATGCAAATGTTGCTTGCGGCGTCTGACAGTAACGAACCTAACCCCGTTCCGATGTACCTTATTGCCGGCTTCTCCGGTCATTTTGACAATACCACACCTATAACAGAAACTGTGCCGATATGTAATTCCATTACGGCTTACTTCAGGGCTATAACATCGGATGCAAATTGCCACTTCATACTGACAGACCCCTGTGGAACAATCTACGACCCTTGTTACGCCTCCGGCGAGCCTGACGTCACCTATTACAGTGAAGATGAACTGTTTATGTACGAGGTTAATTCGCCCATTCTAGGTACATGGACATTAAATCTGTCAACAACGGTCGCGCCGCCAAATTCAGTCGATTACGGCTTGACAGTTTTTGAAGATGCGAATATCGCATTGTATGCATATACTGATCTTGGCTGGGCCAACACCGACGCTAATATTCTAATCCTTGCAAGATTGACCGAGAGCAATAATCCAATAATAAATGCAAATGTAGCGGCTGAAATTGTCCTGCCAGATACAAATACGGTTTCAGCGTTTTTATATGATGATGGTCTGCACAACGATGTGAACGCCGGTGATGGTGTTTATGCGAATATATTTACTTCTACTGCTCAAACAGGAATATATACAGGTCAGGTCACAGCAACAGGCAATTCTATCTACGGCGGATTTGAGCGCACGAATCCGCTATCGTTTACCATTTCAGCACCTGATATAGATTTTGCCGGGGATATTAACGATGTGGGAGTCGACCTTAATGCAAACGCCCTCTATGATATTCTGAAATTCACGATACCGGTCGATGTCTACGGGCCGAACGAATACTTACTAACTGCAACTTTATTCGACAGCAACGATAATATCATAAAACTGCTCACTACGGGTGAAGTCAATTTGCCTGCAGGGCCTAATAATCTGACCTTGCAGGTTGCAGCAGAAGATATAGTCAAACATGACGTCAACGGACCGTATACTCTATCCAATATTATCCTCTCTGATGCAAATACTAGCCTGACCATCGCGGCACATCCTGATTATAATACTGCTGCCTATGATTTAAATGATTTTGAACCATTGGATTCAGATTATGATGGCCTCTGGGATATCACCGAGTTATCTATAGGGACTGATGTTAATGAGCCGGATTCCGATTCCGATGGATTGACGGACTATAATGAGGTAGCTTACGACGGCAACGCCCTCACGTACAATCCTGCGAACGATTTAAATCCCTTGATGTTGGATACAGATAACGACGGCATGGGTGACGGATGGGAGCTTCTCTGGGGTATGGACCCGCTTGCAGATGATGGGGCTAAGGATGATGACTGGGAACCAGATGGGCTGACCAACCTGCAGGAGTATCAAAATAACACAGACCCGAACAATGCCGATACTGACGCGGACGGAATGACTGACGGATGGGAAGTGCTGTATGGATTTAATCCGGCCTACAATGATGGTGACGGCTATCAGGACCCGGATGGTGATGAGTTGGTCAATTGGCTTGAATATAAGTATGGGACCGAGCCAAATAACCCGGATACGGACGGCGACACGATACAAGATGGGCCTGACAACTGCAAGGCAGACTATAATCCCGACCAGAGCAATATGGATGGAGACGATAAAGGTGACGAATGTGACTGTCTGCCGGACCTGAGCAATGATGGTATTGTGAATCTGGTGGATTTTGCATTATTTGGGCAACACTGGTTGGATGGGGGCTGTGCAGGCCCCGATTTCTGTAACGCTAGAGATTTCGACAAGAATGGTCAGGTAGGATTTACCGACCTTGACCATTTTGCGAATCGTTGGCTCAGTGATACCACTGCTCCCTAAGCGACACGGAAATTAAAGATGCCCGGTACAATTCTTGAAGGAAGTAGATAAAATCTGCGCTAATCAACGCCCGCTGTCACGACTCGCATCGTGAGTTGCGGGAGCAGGTAATCAGCCTCTGAGATACTTTGTCTTTCTTGCGACCTTCTGGGGTCCCTAATCAGTGCAAATCTGTGTTAAACGGTGTCTAAAAAACGCGATATGTAATACGCGATACTCTAATTACTCACTTCGGCACGGCCGTCATCACCATCCGCCGGTTCACAAGTGTCCCAGGCCGCTCGATTTTTGCCACGTCTTCTATCATCGATGAAATCGACTGCAGCATCTCGTACCCTCGCTCCTGGTGCAGCATCTGTCTGCCCCTGAAGAAAATTGTGAACTGGACTTTATGTCCCTTCTCGATGAACTCGCGGGCGTGACCGACCTTAATCTGCACGTCGTGCAGGTCCGTCTCCGGTCGAAGCCGAATTTCTTTTGTTGTTGTTGCGTGGATGTTGTGCTTTTTGTGTGAGTCGCGAATTTTGCGTTTCTGCAGGTAAAGATACTTGCCGTAATCCATTATCCGGCAAACAGGTGGGTCACTTGTAGGCGCCACCTCCACCAAATCCAGCCCCGCCTCACGGGCCATGCTCATCGCCTCGTATTTTTCGACTATCCCAATTTGATTGTTGTCCTGGTCGATTAACCTTACCTTCTGCGCGCGAATCCTCTCGTTGATTCGCAGTCCCTTTTTGACGTGTACCAAGCACCTTCCCTTTCAATAAAAAATTAAAAATTAAGGCTCACTTCCTTATCGGCTATTTTTTCTTTCGCGATTTTCACAAATTCATCTATTCCTGCCGTCTTACTGTCCTTTTCGCCCCGAATACGAACGTTCACGGCCTGTTGTTCGGCCTCTTTTGGCCCGACAACCAGCATATACGGGACCTTTTCGGCGTGTGCCTTTGCGATTTTCGCGCCGATTTTTTCGCCCGATAAATCAGCCTGGCACCGAAGAGCCGCTTCTGCCATTTTCGATTTGACCAGTTCTGCGTAATCGCTGGTCTTTTCACTTATAGTCAGAATCCGTACCTGCTCGGGCGCCAGCCACAACGGCATCGCTCCGCCGTAATGCTCGATTAGAATACCGATGAACCTCTCGAACGAGCCGAGCACCGCCCGGTGTATCATCACCGGCGTCTTTTCCGTATTGTCCCTGTCCGTATATACCAGCTCGAAGCGCTGCGGCATCGAAAAATCAAGCTGTATCGTTCCTAACTGCCACGACCGCTTCAGGCAGTCCTGAATATGAAAATCAATCTTCGGCCCGTAGAACGCACCGTCACCGGGGTTGACTTTGTAATCTATTCCCTTGTGTTTCAGCGCATTTTCCAGCGCCGTCGTCGCCGTCTCCCAAATCTCGTCAGAGCCGATATGCTTGGCGGGTTTGGTCGAAAGCTCGACGTGAAAATTATCGAACCCAAACGCCTTGTATATCTCGAACGTCAGTTCGATAACTCCGATTACCTCAGCCTCGATTTGCTGCGGCGTGCAGAATATATGTGCGTCGTCCTGCGTAAACTGCCGCACCCGAAACAGGCCGTGCATTACACCGCTGGCCTCGTGCCGGTGCACTAATCCTAATTCAGCCACCTTAAGAGGGAACTCTCGATACGAATGCTTGCGGCTGTTATATACGAGGCAGCCGCCGGGGCAGTTCATCGGTTTTATCGCATAGCTCGTCCCGTCAATCTCGGAAAAGTACATATTCTCCTTATAGTTGTCCCAGTGCCCGCTCTTGTGCCACAGCCGCTCGTTGAGAATAATCGGCGTCTTAATCTCGCTGTACCCGTACCGCCGATGGACGCTGCGCCAGTAATCCACCACCTCGTTCCATATAATCATACCCTGCGCATGCATAAACGCAAAGCCGGGCCCGTCCTCGTGAAAGCTGAACAAATCGAGCTGTTTGCCTAAGACGCGGTGGTCCCGCCGTTTCGCCTCTTCAAGGCGGTTGAGATATTCATCCAATTCTTTTTGTGTTGCCCAGCAGGTGCCGTAAACCCTTTGCAGCATCTTTTGCGTCGGGTCGCCGTGCCAGTATGCACCGGCTACCGACATTACCTTAAATGCGCCGCACTTGCCGGTACTCGGTATATGTGGCCCGCGGCATAAATCCTCGAATCCGTCACCGTGCGAATAGAAACTGATAACCTCACTGTCGGCGCGGTTGATGTTGTCGGTCTTGTATTTGTCATTCGCTAATTTCTGCAGGGCTTCAGCGCGGGACATCTCTTTGCGGACGAAAGGTTGGTCGGCCTTGACAATCTCAGCCATTCGTGACTCTATTCGCTCGAAGTCGTCAGGCCGAATCGGCTCATCAAGGTCGATATCGTAGTAGAACCCGTCCTCGACCACAGGCCCATAGACTAATTTCGTGCTCGGCCATATATCGCAAATCGCCTCAGCCATAATGTGGGCGCAGCTATGCCGCATCACTTCAAGACCCTCCGGGTTTTTACTTGTTATTATCTGGACCTCCGCATCGCTGTTTAGGGGTGTGGATAAATCTGCTAATTGCCCGTTGATTTTGGCTGCGACTGCCGCTTTAGCAAGTCCCGGCCCTATTTTTTGAGCTAATTGTTCGGCGCTTGTGTCCTCGGCGACCTCCACCAAGGCCCCGTCGGGCAGTTTGACTTTAGCCATACTTCCTTTCCGGCAAAAATCCCAAATTCAGTCGTAAATTGTCGATCTTAAATAATAATTCTTAATTGCCTCTCTGTCAACCCTTCGTCCTCCTGAGAGCTTCTTATCAGGCGGATTGTGCGGCAGAGCGGCATTTAGTCACTTATGGTCAACAGGTATAGTCTTGGGGCCGGGGTTTGGGCAGGCAGGAGATAAAATAATAAAAAAACTGAATATTTGTTGACTCGAATTGGCCGATAAGGTCTAATACCAATTGTGGGTTTTATTCTTGCACCTCTCAAGGGTACCTCCCAGGTGAAATAGAATCAGAGGTATTAATTTATGCGGCCTAAGTAGTATAGGCCAAAAGGAGCAGTTTCAGTGAGCACAGGTAAAGTAAAATGGTTTAACTCGAACAAAGGTTTTGGTTTTATCGCTCCGGATGACGGCGGCGAGGACCTGTTTGTCCACCACTCAGAGATTAAGACGAGCGGCTATGCGTCGCTCGACGAAGGTCAGTCGGTAGAGTATGAGGTTGGACAAGGCAAAAAGGGGCCGTGCGCAACAAACGTAGTGCCCGGCTAAGGTAAGAGATTTCTTACGACCTATTGGCCCCGGCCAAAACGCCGGGGCTTTTTTTATGCAATCATTTCAGCCAAATCGGACCGCTTCGAATCTCCCGGCCTGTTAATATCCTTCTCGGACAGGTTCAGCACGAAATTCTTGATTCTCACCCGGCGATTAAGTATTTTGTTTAAAGGTATCAGGCGAACCTGCTTATTTGGTTTTAGTGCAGAGAAGATATTGACAGGACTTTACTATGCTGAATCCATCTCAAAGAAGATACCGGTTGAGGATTGTGGTTCCGGCGTACCCCGCCTTTAATATTTATTCACGAATAGCCAAAAGGACAACGGCTTTAGGTCCTGTCTCTGTGGCCAGTGCCGCCAATAAAATGGAAAAGTGGGACGTCGAGGTTATCGACGAAAACAATCTCGGCAGGTTTGGACCACGCTGCGACAGCGGCGCAGACCATGAATTTTTACAGAAACAACGACCTGCGGATGTAATCGGATTGTACGGCGGCCTGACAAGCACCATCCCCAGACTGTACCAGATAGCGAAGTTCTATAAAGAGCGTGGGATTATAACTATTGCAGGCGGACAGCATTTCGTCCAGGAGACCGTACCCGAAGCACTGTCCGCGGGCATTGACTATATCGTCCTCGGTGAAGCCGAAGAAACAATCAGGGAACTGCTGCACGCTGTACAAAACGAACAGAACGTCGGCAGAATCAGAGGCATCGCGTATCTGAAAAACGGCAAACCTGTTTTCACCGAAAAACGCGAACACCTGCTGGACTTCGACAAGCTGCCGCTGCCGGATTTTTCGCTGGTCCGCTACGCCGCAATTAAGCTTTATCCGGTCGAGAGAATCCGCGGTTGCGGCATGAACTGTGAGTTCTGTACCGTCAAAGGCAAACCAAGGCCTGCTCAGCCCGAAAGGCTGCTTGGGCACATCAGCCTGCTTGTGGAAACATACAATGCAAAGCGGTTTTTCATTGTTGACGACCTTTTCGGTCAGCAGCGGGACGAAACGATAAGACTTTGCAAAATGCTCACTGATTACCAGCGAAGAATCGGCAGGCGATTGCGAATAACGGTCCAGATAAGAATCGACAAGGCACGCGATACAGAACTACTTTCTGCTATGAGGGACGCCGGCATCAGGACAGTGTGTATCGGCTATGAATCGCCCATCGAAGAGGAACTTCAGGCTATGAACAAGCACGTCAGCTCAGCCGATATGCTCTCGCTGACGAAAATGTATCACGAAGCCGGGTTCCTGGTCCATGGAATGTTCATCTTCGGCTATCCACTCAGAGAAAACAGCGATTTCAAAATGCCTGTCGATGAACGGTCCCGCTGTTACAGGGATTTTATCCGAAAAGCGAAAATAGACACGGTTCAGATATTACTACCCGTGCCTATCCCCGGCACGGAATTACGCGACAGGCTTCAAAAGCAAAACCGGATTTACCGCCTTGAGGACATCGGCTGGGAATATTACGATGGAAGTTTCCCGTTGTTTGAGCCGGATGAACCTTTGAGTTCCGAGCAGATACAGCAAAGCAGCAGGAGAATCATGGGCAGGTTCTATCAATTTGGATACATATTTCTGGTGCCCGTACATATTATCTCGTTCACAGGTTTGTTATTCTTTCTGCATAACATCCGATTGGGCTGGAGCCGGTGGTATCGTTCGTGGCGCAACTATCTGGTCCGCTTCGGAGGCTGGATTATTCTGCACAAATGGCTCAGGACCTTCAGGACGGACAAATTCCCCCAAAAACTCCAAAACGCCCGCCAACACTTGAACTGAGCAGTGCCGAGCAAGCAGAGTTAAAGATGCAATTAAGGGTTAAGGATTAAAAATCCGCGAAACTTGCCCGACATGAAGACGGGGCCGCGGGGGATTTCTACTGTTCAACTGCCATAATTTAGAATCAAAAGGCCTTGGCCCTTCTGCCGATTCTATAGTCCACAGTAGGCAACAAAAAAATAGCTATAATTTAGTGATTTTATTCGCTAAATATGAACAATCCGCGTGCGCCAGCCGTATTCTGCTCCGGATTCATTATATCTATATCCATACAATTCACAATTTCATCACTTTTTTCGCAGTTTTTGCTCAGTTTTAGTGTAAAATGATTATGATTGAGCTAATCCCGGAGGCAAGATTATGAAAAACCTCATCTTTTATTTGGTTATCGCTTCTTTTTGTTTATTACTTGTCCAGTCTTCATTTAGTGCTTCGAGTTCAGCCGTTTCGGACAACCGCACCTTCTCCAGTTACGAATTCACAACCGTAGTTGCCGATATTAACCAAACCGAAACTGCCCGGACTATGTCGTCGAGTGCTGTTTGGGAGCCCCAAAACGTGGAAATTGTCCCACAGAATCCCACTTCTTCTGATGTTGTTCAGATAACTTTCTCCGGATGGTGGCACAATAGTTGTACTCCTGTTGTCTCATCCGTTTCAGTTGTTGATAATGATATTTATTTCGACGTTACCGCTCGTATCGCTACCTGTTTACAGGTTGTAAGATATTGGGAGAGAACCGAATCTGTCGGCCCACTGCCGGAGGGTGCGTATACCATTTACGCTCGTATGGTTGATGTACCTTACATCCCGGAGATTTACACACAGGTTGCGGTATTTATGGTAGCGGACGACGCCGGTACAGGCAAAACGTATTACGTCGATCCCAACGGCACCGGCGATTACCCGACAATCCAGGCCGCAATCGACGATTCCAACAATGGCGACACGGTAATTGTCGCAGACGGAACATATACCGGAGACGGTAACCGTGACATTGATTTTTCAGGCAAGTCAATCACAGTTCGCAGTGAAAACGGCCCAAACGATTGTATTATCGATTGCAACGCAACAGAATCTGACCGACACCGGGGGTTCTATTTCCACAGCGGTGAAGATGCGAATTCTGTGCTGGATGGCTTCACTATCAAAAACGGGTACATAGTGACATGCGGTAGAGAAGGTGGGGCAGGTATTTGTATACAAGAATCGTCACCAACAATAATTAACTGTGTTGTAACCAACAACCACACGGAATTGACCCTAGGGTGTTTGGGAGTTTGCCACGGAGGAGGAATATATATAGGCTACCGGAGTAATTCACTAATTATCAGTTGTATCTTTGCTAACAATACGGTTCGAGGTGGGATTGGAGCTGGTATTTATTGTGGCCGCGGAACAAATGCAACCATTAAGAACTGCATCATAAGTAACAACGGCGCAGTAGAGTACTGTGGGGGAGGAGGTGTCTACTGCATGTCCGCGAATGGTTCTACAGTGCTTAACTGCACCTTCACCGGAAACTTGTCTGATTGGGGCGGTGCTATTTGGTGCCATGGTGTTGACGCGATGATTATAAAAAACTGTGTCTTTAGTGAAAACTCTGCTTTAGACCCATTCCAGGGTGGAGGTGCTGTAAATTTATCATATTCCAATGCGTCAATTATCAATTGCACCTTTAATCGAAATTCGACCTCTGCCAAAGGCCGTACTATACTGTGCGAGCATTCAAATGTAAATCTCGATAACTCTATCATCTGGGCTGATAGCACAGTAGATGGAAATGAAATAGTATTAGAATGGTCCTCGATATTAGACGTTAACTATTGTAATATCAAAGGTGGCCAATCTGCAATATATAATAATCTTGATAGACCAAGCACCATCAATTGGGGGCCGGGTAACATTGACATAGACCCCTGTTTCGCTGATCCTGACGTTAATGATTATCACTTGCTTCTCGATTCGCCTTGCATCAACACGGGTGACCCGAATTATGTCCCAGAACCTAATGAAACCGACCTCGACGGCCTGCCGCGAGTCATCGGCGGCCGCATCGATATGGGCGCTTACGAATTCAACAATCAGCCAGTCGCTGTCGCCGGCCCCAATCAGACCGCTTACGCATTCATAAACGGCCTTGCTGATGTCACCCTCGACGGCTCGACTTCATACGATGAAGAAGACGACCCGCTCGATTATTACTGGTCCTGGTTCGTCGACTCCAATCTCTGCGAAGCCAACGGCATATCACCAACAATTCAACTGCCAGTGGGCGAACATCAAATCGAGCTGATTGTTGACGACGGCTTCGACGATTCTGAACCGAATTACTGTACTGTCACCATAATAGAACCTCTCAAAACTTGGTTGTGGCTCTGGCCTAACACCATAAATTGTAACTCAAGGCCGCAGAATGTAACAACTTTTGTTTACCTGCCTAAAGGTATCGAGCCCGGCGACGTCAGCGACGAACCGCTGACTATGTACCCTTGCGATATGCAGTCGAAATATCAGCGGGTATTCCGAATGGGCCGCGGCCGATATGCTCAAACCGTGGTAATGGCCGTCTTCGACAAAGACGAAATTTGCGATTATTTCGGTACCGGATGGCACAAAGTCGAAGTGGCAGGGCAATTACACTCCGGCCGATACTTCTACGGCGCTAATATAATCAAAATCACGAGACCCTGGCGCCGCCATTGGCCGTTCCATAGGAATCCCTGAAGGGGAGCGGGAGTTATATAACCACACAAACTGTGTTGCTCGGTAGGCTCGAACCCGACTTATTAATCGCCTTGACGTGATATTCCATTTTACAGCCCCCGCGGCACGCTACCCGAGGCACAAGTCATTCATTGTGTATATCTTCCTGTGGCTTAGTCTGATTCGGCACCTCTCTAATATGGAATGGTAAAGACCCCTTTATTTGATTATCGATGGCCAGATCTATCCTGTATTGTCCATATTTTTCAAACTTTAGTCTTTGAATATTTAAAATAATATTAATAGCTGTCGAATCCATATCATTTCCAATACGTACATTCACATTACCTTCCAATTTAGGGCCGATAGATTTACCATCTTCATCGATTATATAGATTCTCATTGGATGGTTACCTTCTTCAATCTTCTCGAACCGCACTCTTGCTGCGATGGCACAAGTTGGGTGTATAATGGGCATTTGCTTAGCGAAAATACTATCGAAAGCCCCTAAAATATTTAATTTCGCCTGTTGGTCTGTTGCCGCATCACATAATAAAAAAGCTTCAATATTCATTTTAGTCTCCGCCAATATTATGTATTTAACTGACTCTTCTCAGTTGTTTTGCCTCTTGTTGACGTGATTTGCAATTATATCCATTCCGGTTAAAAACTGAAAGATTAAATCCGAACTAATCGAAATCGGTGTAAATCCGCCTGCCCTGCGTAGCCTCGTGCGAAGCAGGGCGGTTAACAATAATTAGTGTTCATTAGTGTTACCTGCCCTGAGCAACCTGTGGTGAGCTCAGTCGAACCATGTCCTAGGTATTCGTGGTTTCATTCAATCGTTAGTCATTCGTAAATCGTACTCGTCATTCGATATTCGTAATTCAATTTCTCCGTGCTCTTCAAGTCCTTCATGGTGAAGATATTATTAGAAGCCATTTCATAACCTAAATATTTATAGATTTTAAACTTGCGCCATTAAACGACTTATGTAAACTTGGTCATCGAAAGGAGTTTTTATAATGGCCAAGGAACGCTGGAAATTAACAAACGAA
>Ga0315549_1001135_pt1 | contig 28519 bp, 30 predicted proteins | sample SalMarSW160200MG_FD_203101 | JGI IMG/M metagenome (GOLD analysis project Ga0315549, IMG submission 203101) | Salt marsh sediment microbial communities from the Plum Island Ecosystem LTER, Massachusetts, United States - Salt Marsh Sediment SW1601-200 ... | reverse complement strand
TAATATCTATTTATTGAATAAAAAATACCAAGTAAAAAACATGAAGGAGTGACAAAAATTGACATTTTTAATTACGCAAAACCCTGACAAAAAATTTGTCCACATAACAATAAAAGTAAAAAAAAAAGAAAAAAAATTAAAATACAACTTTATCATATTGGGTGGCGAGTTTACCATAATTTTGTAAGCTATCAATATAGATAAGATAAATTCCTCTGTCCATAAACCAGCTTTTAAAATATACCTTTTTGTCTTTTGGAAAGTGTTGATATCCTTTATTGTCCATAACATCAATTAAGATTTCATTTTCAGTTATTTTTATCTTTCTTACTACTTGGCTAGGATCTAAAGCATTCAAGATTGAAAACTCATTTACACCTAACTGCTCTAGATCTCCTAATGTGCCACATACTACTTTTTCGCTGGTGGTTGATCTTAACAATTCAGGGTGAAAAATACTCTCTAACGACATATACTTATCAATAACTTTATTAATTCTATTCATTTAAATCCCCCAATTTAATTCAATTGAATCTGGTGAATCATATTCCATGATAATATCTTGCCAATATTTCAACCTCTCTTCAAGTGTGAGCTTTTCAAAGAATTTAGGATCATTCCAAGACTTTAACCAATCTTTTCGCTTGTCTTCAATCCAAATTTTAGCATCTTTTTCATTAAAATGAATACTAAATAATGACTCATAGAGGTCTTGTTCATTATATCCATAATTATATAAAAAGCGTACACGTACTGCAAACAGCTTTATGGATTGCTTCCAAATTCTTATATGAAACCTATCATCTTCCTCATCGAATTCTAACAATAGAAAGGAATCCTTATCTAAGGTTAATTCAAAATACCTATCAATGAGATCCATATCAGAGCCATAACATTCTATTAATTCTGTAATTGTATCCTCTTTAGAATCTGGATCAAAAGGTTTTCTAAGATAATTAGAGCAATCTTTTATCATTAATCTTACCCCTTCCTTATTGGATGAGAAGAATTCATAAGCAGAGGCTACATAATAATCTTCAATTAGTTCATTTTCAAAAATTTTCATCACTTCCTTTGTTTTAATTTAAAATGAAAAAAAAAACAAAAAAAAATTAAAAATTGTTCCATCCACAAACCTCACACTCAACAGCATTAAATGGATTATAATTCCAATCCTTAAATCCTACATGCTCTCCCTTAGAATAAATGCATACTCTTTCAAGATAATGTAGTACCTCTTTTGATCCACATTTTAAGCAAAAATCCTGATTCCTCTCGAACATAATATTCCATAAATCCTGAAAGCAGGTATGAACTTTCTTTCTTAAGTTTTTTCTTGTCATCTGCTCACCTTATATGTTTAAATTTATCCATTTACAGACAGCATTAAAGATTTTCTCTCGACACCAATCAGAACGATCTACATCATCCCATAAATCTACCAGCTCGTAAAATTTTGCCTCTGTTAAGACATTTCCATTATCCATCATATGTTGAAAATCTTCCATAGTATAACTCCCACAATCCAATTTTCTCAGCTTCTTAGAATTTTTAATGAACCCTGAAATCATTCAATCTGCTGGAGATCAGCTTGGAATTAATGTCTTTGAAGAAAATCCTGACATCTGGAGCAAGATAAATATCAATTTTGCGATTTCGGAGATTTTTCAATGGTTAATACATCCCGGAGGTTATCAGAGAAAGCAAGACCCTGTAGTCTCCCTTTTACGTCTTTTTACAGGCACAAATCAACAAGATTCATTTATTATGGTACCTCAAAATTTGGAGGGTTCTACATCTCCATTTTGGAAGCGTGGTAATTATGGAACATTAACTTTAGACTATCTTACATTTATACAATTTTTCGGGGCTAATCTTTATGAAATCCAACCTGCATTATATTATAGTCGTTCCAATATTGCTACACATGGACAGCAACTCAGCGTGGATACTCTATTGACAAGTGAGCTAATTAACAAAATAGAACACCTCTTTAATAATTTATACGATATCTTATCGAATAATTATAAGAATGGACAAAAATTAACGGCAGAATTTCATATTGAAAATCATTTGGGATTCAATGACGAGTCAAATATTAATGAAGCCCTTAATCAAGATATTTCAGATAAGTTTAATGATTTAATAATAGGTAATATTTTGGAATTTACCTTTAATAAAGATCATTCTGGTGAAATTCTTAATAACGATGAATTTCGAACCTTTATTACAAGCATAGTGTTCTATATGGTTATGTTCAACACTCAGGTCTTCATAAGAGAAGGGGATATTGATGTTGATGTAAAATATGGACTTTTTGCTTCGCAAAGGGAATTATTCTCTAGTGATTATATCATTGGATTAGGTGAAGGAAATCCCTATGCAAGGTTGAGCGTTATTGGAAATCAGATTTTTCACGAATGGAATAGCAAATGGAATATTGAGGATAATAAAGTTGTATGGAATTATGGAGATTGTTGGCCAATTTATTTATTTGATGATGCTCGAACCCTGATTAACTGGTTTAGCCACCATTTCCTCAATGATCGTAATAGTATTAAGGATTTAAGCAATATTAATCCTTAGAATTTAACTTAATATTAATTTTTCTACAAAATCCATTTTTTTAATTATATTTGGAGTATTTTTAAATGAATTATTTTCAAGATTTAGATAATTTAAATTTTTAAGCTTATAGAATGTCTCTGGTAGACTAGATAGAGAATTACCTCCAAGACCTAAGAATTCTAAATTTTTAAGCTTATAAAGAGTCTCTGGTATGTTAGAAAGGGAATTATTATTTATATTTAATTTTTCTAATGTTTTTAATTTACAAATTGAATCTGGTATTACCTTTAATCGATTATTCATTAATCTTAAGCTTTTTAATTTTCTTAATTTACCAATATATTGGGGGAGACACTGAATCTCATTAGAATTTAACCATAGTATTTCTAAATTTTTCATAGAGCAGACTGAATTTGGTAGACATGTTAATATATTACGACTTAAAATAAGCTTTTTTAAATTTTTTAACCGATATATTTTTCGCGGGATTTGTTCTATTTTATTCACGGAAAGATCCAATTCTTTAAGATGTCTCATATCGAGAATCGCTTCTGGAAACTTCGTCAGACCTTGTCTGTTAAGTTTTAATCCCACAATCTCTCTATTCTCAACTAAATACCAGCCAGAATAATATAAATCTTCTAATGTATTTTTAGTATTATGTCTATTTTTCTCTTTCGCAGTTTCTTGCCCTAAATCGTATAATGCCATAAGATCATCATCATTTAGTTCTAAATGAAATCTCACATCTAATGGCAATAAATCAAGAAAACCTTCTGTATCTAAGAATTCCCTCGTATAATCGTTCCCATTCTTGTATCTGTCTATTATCTCGCTTATAAACATCTCTTTTGCCCGGGGGTCTCCCATTTCTGCCAGCTTCTTGAGTAAAGGAAACCCTAAATTACTATGAAGAAGTCTGGTATCGTAATCGTGCTCGTGCCACACTTGCAAATTCGAACAATGCCCCCAGAATTCCTCTTCCGGCGTTATTTTTCCTATTCCTACCTGATGGGTTTCATGGTAGATTCTTTGATAGTTTTCCTCCGCATCGTCAATAGATTCTATACCTTCGAAATAACTAAGATCTTTAATTGGAAGATGGAATAGTAACATTTTACATTGCAAAAATCGCTCGCTGCCAACATATAGAATCGTTTGATTATGCTCCAGCTTTAAACTCAAATAATCGTTAACCTGATACTCTTTTTCAGACATTATTTTGTTAAAAAAAAAATAAATAGCTTCATTAATTATATAATAATCCAAATATTTAAATTAAACGAACTACCGGCTCTGTAAAAGCAGTAACAAATTAAAAAAAATTCAACATTGTAATGGTGTCCTAAGTAACAGTATATTTTTTACGCATAGATATTCTTCTAATAAAACTCTAATTTTTAAAGCTTAAATTTAAGCTTCAACAAATCGGAATGAATATATATAATAATATTATTAAGAATCTGATAAAACTTTTAATTTCCTTAAATATCTATACTCTGTGTGATCAGATAGCAAATTTAGAAAAGGAAAAATCTACATATCTCTCCTTTACCTGTTCTGCGTCTATTTGCTTGAAGATATGGGGGAGAAAGCAACGCAGGTGGAGGGATTCGAACCCACGAGCGCTTCCGCGCACTGGCTAGCTTGGCTTATTCTACACTCAAGGCCAGCGTCTTACCACTAGGCTACACCTGCTTAGTTTAAATCATATCTAATATCTTTTTTTGATAATCTTAGTGATATCAAAAAATGTATTTAAATATATTATTTTTACGATTGCTGAGATTTTAAAACCAACATTAAAATAAAAATGTCAATCAATTAGTTTCCAACTAAGAGGATTTTATTAAAAAGTAAGGAAAAATATAAATTTTATCCTTCATTGCTTTACAAGATTAGAATATGAGTGGTGCGGAAGATTTTCGGTATTTAATACCAGAGCGGATTTTTAATGAAATAACTCAAAAGGCTAAAGAGGCATATCCATATATTGAGAACTATTGGATCTTTGCGGATAGAAAAGAAAACTTTGGAATTGTAAGTAAATTTATTGTTAATAATGATTTAAAGAAAACCAAAAAACATGTTAAACCAAGGAGTTGGATGCGCTATAAAAAATCAAAAATTTATAACATGCGTAAGTTTAAAGAAGAACTTGGGGTTGATATTGTATGGCAAGCTCATACACATCCCGAAGGTAGAGATAAACTTCATGCAATTGATAAGCGTATTTTGAAATATTTATCTAATGGAGTTATGATTTTAATTATTCCTCCCATCGAGGAAAAGGAACAAAAAGCACATCTCGTAGGGTGGTACTATGATAAACGGTATACTAAAAAGCCTATTATCGAGAAAATGGTATTTGAAATAATTTCAGAATAAAAATCTCTATGAAATATATCTTTTCTTTTTCCTTTTTATTAAGTTGAAAATAATCTATAGTATGAGATAGTGATAGACCTCTAAGATCCAACTTTTGATAATAAAGTATTATAAATTTGATATGTTATATTCATTGTAATATAAAAATCTTATAAAGTATATAATTGCTCAAGTCGCTTAGCCTGGTAGAATGTAAAAAATTTGCCAAAAGCGCTGGTCTGCTAAATCAGTGTCCACTGTGACTCGTGGGTTCGAATCCCACCTTGAGCGCTCTTTTTTATTTCAAAAACATCCAATAGACCAAATTTCCCTTTACTATAATAAAATTTTAATTATAAAATACATTAGTTCTATAAAATACTAAATTAACATTGAGCCCGTAGTCTAGTTGGTTATGACTCATTTTATTTATGAATGAGTAATAAACGTCGCGCTAACATAATTTATTCATTATTATGCCGCGAATACACCGCGAAAGTCGTCAAAAACGGCCGTGAAGGTCCTGAGTTCAAGTCTCAGCGGGCTCACCATCCTTATGCTTATTCTATACTCATTTGGGGACTATTCTTTAAACATACTATAATTTTGTGATCCATTCTAAGAACTTTTTATTATATTTATTTTTAAATAACTAATGTAATTTATTTAAAATTATTAATTGGATTTATCTAAAAATTTTTAATAATAAAGGATATATCTTTTTATGAATAAAAAAGAAAAAATTGAAAAAGTAGATTTACACCCGGAGTTAGGATATTACCATTCAATATATGCATGAAGTATATAAACTATACTTTGATTCATCTTTTCCTGTAAGAACAACGATATGGACAAGTTTTTTTTTTAGAAGAATGCTTTATTCAGATTGATGTTGTTGCGTATAAAGAATTATAAATTTTTTTTCACTTATTTCTTTTAGATTAATTTATTCCTTGAAAATTATAATTTGGATTACTTTTATCTAGCTTATTAAATATGAAAAATATCTAATTTATATATCGAATGAGTAGCTGAAAATCATCATTTCTTTTCAGAATTGATGTCATTTAGTAATATTGATTTTAAACCTAATAAAAAAAGAAATTTTCGGGTAGATCATAGGAAGATCTTTAATTTTAATAACTTAAAAAATTAAATTTAAAATGAAATTATTTTTTTTTTTTTACCAATATTCAATTCAAATAGCATAAGAAAGACCAATAATTCTAATAATAATGCTAATAAATACTAATAATAAGACAAGTATTAGTAGGGAATAAGGTTTAATTAGATTATTAATTACTGCATTTAATCAATATAACAAATAATGGAGAAACAATTCTATGGATTTTGGTTTAACCGAACAAGAAAAAATGGTACAAAAAGTCGTTCGTGAGTTTGCTGAAAATGAGATTGCTCCAATCGCCGCTGAAATTGATAAAAATGAAGAGTTTCCATTTAAAACTCTTAGGAAAATGCAAGAAATCGGTTTAACAAATTTACCAATTCCAAAGAAATATGGTGGTGTTGGTGGGAGTGATTTATCGTATTATATTGCGATTGAAGAAGTTTCAAAAAAATGTGCTACTAGTTCTGTTATTTTAGCTGCTCCTACATCCTTATGTGCTTGGCCAATAATTAAATTCGGAACAGAAGAACAGATAGAAAAATATGTGAGGCCTATGACTAAAGGCGAATTAGTAGGGGGTTTTGCTTTAACAGAACCTGGTGCTGGAACAGATTCAGCTATGCAACAAACTACTGCTGTTTTAGAAGGTGATCATTATATTCTTAATGGAACAAAATGTTTCATTACAGGAGCTGGAATATTTGATTTTTTTGTGGTTATGGCAATGACAGATAAAACAAAAAGAACTAGAGGTATTAGCGCTTTTATCGTAGAAGCTAATTATCCTGGATTTTCAATAGGAAAAATTGAAGATAAAATGGGAATTCGTGCATCAGCAACAGGAGAATTAATCTTTGAGAATGTCAAAGTACCCAAAGAAAATTTATTGGGAAAGGAAGGAGAAGGGTTTAAGATAGCAATGCAGACTCTTGATGGAGGGCGAATTGGTATTGCTGCTCAAGCTATAGGTATTGCACAAGGGGCTATGGATGAAGCGGTGAAATATATTCAGGAAAGAGTTCAATTTGGGAAACCTATTGGTATGTTTCAAGGAATTCAATGGTATGTCGCAGAAATGGAAACAGAAATTAATGCTGCTCGTTCTTTAATGTATCATGCAATATATCTCAAAAAAATAGGACACCCTTTCAGTAAAGAAGCAGCTATGGCAAAATTTTTTGCTTCAAAAACTGCAATGTATGTCACAAATAAAGCCATCCAATTACATGGGGGTTATGGATATACGAAAGATTATCCTGTTGAGCGAATGATGCGAGATGCTAAAATCACTGAAATTTATGAAGGTACTTCAGAAGTGCAAAAAATGGTTATTGCAGCACATACAATTAAACCAAAAATATAATTAATTTGGTGATATAAAAAAATTGACATTAAAAATTATTGTTTGTATAAAACAAGTTCCTGATACAAATAAGGTTAAAATTGATAAAGAAACAGGAACATTGATTCGAAAAGGAATAAAAAGTATATTAAATCCTGAAGATAAGAATGCTTTAGAAGAAGCACTTAGATTAAAAGATAAAATTAAAGATGTTAATATCACGGTTATAAGTATGGGGCCAGGACAAGCTTCTGCTGTTGTTAAAGAAGCTATTGCTATGGGTGCTGATAGAGGTATTTTATTAAGTGACCGAAAGTTTGCTGGTTCAGACACATGGGCAACTTCTACAATTCTGGCTTCTGCAATTGAGAAGATTAAGGAAGATGATGGGGCGGATATAATATTCTGTGGACGTCAAGCTATTGATGGAGATACTGCACAAGTAGGGCCACAGATTGCAGAGCACCTTAATCTACCAATAATATCTTATGTTGAAGAACTTAAATATGATAAAAATAAAGTTCAAGTAAAACGAGCTTTAGAAGATGGTCATTTCGTTATGGAATGTCCCACTCCTGTAGTTTTAACTACAATAAAAGAATTAAATACTCCAAGATATCCTCATATGAAGCGGATTTTTGAGACTTTTGGAGATGATCCTATTAGAAAAATAGAAATTTGGAGTGCAGAAAATTTAAACCTTGAAAATACAAAAATGGGTTTAAACGGATCACCTACTCGAGTTAAGAATATTTTTACTCCTACTAGAAAATTTGAAGGAGAAATACTCCAAGGAAATCCAAAAGAAGTTGCTAGGCAATTAATTGTTCGATTAAAAGAACGCCAAATTATTTAAATAGGTAAAAAAAAATGGCTAAAAGTGAAAGTATAATGGAAAATATTTTAGATAATTATAAAGGAGTATGGGTTATTGCAGAACAACGTAATTCTGAAATTTTAAATGTAACAAAAGAATTGATTGGGGAAGGTAAAAAATTAGCGAAATTAGTTAATTCTGATCTAACTACTATTTTACTAGGAAATAAAATGTCAAAATGGGCTGAAGAATTAGTCAAATTTGGTGCTGATAAAGTAATCTACGCTGAACATGAATTATTAGAAATATATTCATCCGATGCTTATTCTAAGGTTATTTCCAATCTAATAAATACTCGAAATCCTGAAATAGTTATATTTGGTGCAACTACAATTGGACGAGAATTAGCTCCAACATTATCTGCGAAATTAAATACAGGATTAACTGCGGATTGTACAAGATTGGAAATTGACAATGAAAATTCTAATTTGCTTCAAACAAGACCTGCATTTGGTGGAAATATAATGGCAACGATTGTTTGTCCTAAACATCGACCTCAAATGTGTACAGTTCGTCCAGGTGTAATGGAAAAAGCTAAATACGATGATTTATGTTCAATTAAAGGAAAAATTGAAATAATTAATCCAGAAATATCCCATCATGACATTCGAGCAAAAGTTCTCAAAGTCGAGAAAAGTAATGCTCCTGAAATTCCTTTAGAAGATGCTCCTATAATTGTTTCGGGAGGAAGAGGTCTTGGAGATGCTGAAGGATTTGAATTAATTAAAAAACTCGCCGTTAAAATAAAAGGTGTTGTTGGCTCTTCAAGAGCATGTGTTGATAATCAATGGATTGATTCCGCCCATCAAGTAGGCCAAACTGGAAAAACAGTTCGTCCAAAATTATATATTGCCTGTGGTATTTCTGGGGCAATCCAACATGTGGCTGGAATGAGTGAAGCAGAATGTATAGTTGCAATTAATAAGAATCCGGAAGCTCCTATTTTTCAAATTGCTGATTATGGTATAGTTGGTGATTTATATAAAGTAATTCCTGAAATAATTAAAGCTTTAGATAATGTTGAAGATATCATTGAAGCTTTTAAGAAATTAAGTTAAAATATATTATTTTTTATTTTATTAAATTAAATTTTATATTAGATAGTGTATTGTATATAAAATCATTTAAGTTTTTACCATATAAATACGAAAAAACATGTTCCTTTAAAGGTATGATAAGTCAAATGTATTATTTTATAAATTAAAATTACATTATTATCTATATATTTTTAATTAATTAGTTTAATTTATCTAATTGTTACTAAGTTTTAATTTTTTAATTCTTTCAGGAATTAAAGCGCTAAATTTACAATTACCTAAGTATTTTCCTATCTCAGTAATAATTCCAAGAGCATTACTATCATGTTTTAATAGAACGATATGTTCTAAAAATCCAAACCTTTTAAATGAAATAATATCTCTAAGATGTCCTTTTCTAATAAGTACTTTTTTGAATTGTTGTTTTGTTGCTCCAATTATACCTAATCCTTCTATATCCTCATTTATTAATTTATCAAATAACTTTAATGATTTTGGGGCAATCTCACCTTTAATAGACTTTTTTTCATTATTAATTTCTATGATTTTAACAAATAAAGGAAAATTATTAATGAAATCATAATTTTTAATTATTTTATAAACAGATACTTTTTTCGAGTTTACCAGCTGTTTTCTTAAAGTATATAAAGGAATTAAAACATCAGTTTTAGGATTAACAATCGCACAATCAAGAAATATACCAAATCCAACTTGACCTATGTCAATCATTGATCCCTTTAATATAACACCAACTTTAATTTGTTCCAATTCAAATACACTACCAATTTCTTTTTTCAATAAATTTTTAACAAATTTTTCCTCCGGACCATCAATATATATTTCAATTCGATTATCAAATTTTCTTACTTTTTTTATTTCAATTTGAGTTTTAACGAATCCTTTTGTAAGTTCATGTAAATATTTTTCATAGCGAAATATTAAATCATCTTTATCTTTATAAGATGCTAAATTATAGATTTTATCATACAAAATTAGTTTCTTTACCATAATTATCTTATTTCTAATATCCTTTATTTATCAAAATAAACAATTTAATTATCAAAATTAATTTTATTTCTAAAAAAAAATAACTCTTTAAATTTAAATTATGAAAGTTTAAATTCAAAATTTATTATTTTTGATTCAAAATAAAATTTTATCAAATGTGATTTTATGAATAAAGAACAATTTCTGAAAATTGTTGATGATATAAATGAATATGAAGGTGTTAAAGAAATATTTTTATTAAACAATGAAGGAAATGTACTATTTAAATCAAAAGAATTTCCTCTAACAAATCAAGACAGTAAAGCTTTTCTTGAAGCTTGGAAAAATAAAGAACCTTCAATAAATTTTCAAAATTACCGATATGCAATTATAAAAAATGATGAAATACAATTAGCAGCTAAAAATATAACAGGTGGGAAAGGTAATCTTGCTGGATCAATTACAAAAGAAGGAGATTATCTAATTATTCATACTGCTCAAGAAACAGGATTAATTCTTTTAGAATGGTCTATTTTTGTTAATAAAATTGCTTGGCAATCAGATCAGTCATCTATTAATATTTAAAATATCCTTCATTATAAAATAAGACTACTATTCTCTTATTAAGTATTTTATAGAATATTTAAAAAAAATATAAATTGAATCAATTATTATTCTTTTTAATTAGAAAATATTCCTTAATAATAAATTTAAAGGTGTAAAAAAAATGTTCCAACAAGCAGGTAGGGGTTACGATATGGCGATCACCCAATTCTCTCCGGAAGGACGACTTTTTCAAGTAGAATACGCGATTGAAGCAGTTAGGAGAGGAACTACGGCAATTTGTGCTAGAAATAAGAATTCTGTTATATTTGCCGTGGAAAAAAAGAGTTCAGATCTTCAAGAAACATTGGGTTCAGAAAAAATATTTAAAATAGATAATCATATTGGTGTCGCAATAGCTGGTTTAACTGCAGATGCCCGTGTTCTAATTGATAAAGGTAGAGTACAAGCTCAAATTCATATTTTAAATTATGATGAAAAAATAACTGTAAAGGAGTTAACATTAGAATTATGTGAAATTCTTCAAGCTTATACTCAAAACGCAGGAGTTAGACCTTTTGGTGTATCATTTTTAATTGCTGGTATAGATCCTGATGGAGAAACGGCATTGTTTTTAACAGATCCTTCAGGTGCTTTATGGGGATATAAAGCATTTGCAATTGGTTCAGGTGCTAATGAAGCAAGAACGTATTTAGAAGAAAATTATAAAGAAGATATATCAGATGAAGAATTAAAACTATTACCTTTAAGAACATTGAAAGAAATTATGGGTGAAGAAAACCTAAATGAAAATACTTTCGATGTAGCTTATATATTAAAGGAAGAAAAGCAATTTGTTTTATTGGAAGTAGAAGATAAGAAAGAATTATTAAGTAAATTATAATAATTACACATTATAATATTTTGAAATATTATTTCTTATTTTAATTATAATTTTCTATTAAAATAGATATAAAAGTAATAAATAATTAGGAATTTAATAATGAAAGAAAAGTGAAATAAAATTGATTGATCGAGCAAGAATTAATCTGGGAGATAATATCATTGGACGAATTGAGAAAGGTGGTAGAACCTTTGAAATGCTAATGGATCCAGATAAAGCATGGGATATTAAAAAATATATTAGAGAAGAAATAAATAATAGATTGAAAGAGGGTAAAGAAAAATCTAGATTATCTATTAGGGAAGTTTTAAAAGATCCTAATATTCCTTTAGAATTAATTTTTCAAAGCTTTATCGTTTTTGAAGATTTAAAAAGAGGAAAAAAAGCAACTGATGGTGATATGGAGGCTATATTTGAAACTACTGATGGTAAAGAAATTGCTGCACATATCCTATTAGAAGGAGAATTCCATTGGACAAAAACTCAACGTGAGGAAGAAAAGGAAAAAAAATTAAAACAAATAATAAATATAATTTCAAAAAACGCAATAAATCCACAAAATAAAAAACCTCACCCTCCTGAGAGAATTGAAAAAGCCATTGAAGAATTGAATTTAAAGATTGGTTTAATGAAAAGTGCTGAAGAACAAGTTGAAGATATTGTTACAAAGATTCGAACAATTATTCCCATAAAAATGGAACAAATAGAAATGGCTATTAAGATACCTACATCATATACAGCAAAAGGATATAATATCGTTGCTCAATATGCCCAAATTAAAAAAGAGGAATGGCAATCTGATGGGTCTTGGGTCTCAGTTATAAGTATGCCTGCAGGATTACAAATGGACTTAATTGATAAACTCAATAAACTCATTCATGGTCGAGTCCAAACAAAATTGTTAAAAACCTAATTTTTAAAAAATTAAATTTATCTACGATTTTACTTGTATATCATTATTCTTTAAATTAATTCTGAAAGCTTTCATGATAATTTTATAAAAGATCTTAAATTATTTTTCAATATTATTTTTTCAATAAAAAAATATTGTGGACTCCTAAATTCATTAAAATTTTATTGAATAAATGATTAAATATTGCAAGTTTGAATAAAAAAAAGAAAAACTTACTTTATTTTATAATCATTTATCTGTTGATTGTGTATTAGTATGGAAAACAATGAAGAACCTGAACAAGATGATGAATTTGAAGATGAAGAAACTTCACGTGAGATCGTTGCCCCTGGTGAAGTATTAACTGAAGATGTTCATAATTTTATTCCAGGAAGAGGAGCAATATTAAATAAAAAGGGAGATAAAATTATTTCTGTTATAATAGGTTTAAAACAAATAAAAAAAAATTATATAAATGTAATTCCTTTAAGAGGTTTTTATACTCCTCAAATTGGAGATAAAGTCATTGGAATTATTACAGATAAAAATCCTGTTAAATATAAATGTGATATTAATGCAAAATACGAAGGTATTTTGAAAATAAAAAATACCGTAAAACATAATAAAATGAGAATCCGTGGAAACCAAAGAGAAGAAGAGACTCTTGAAAAACTCTATGTTGGTGATGCTATAATCGGAAAAATAATTGCAGCAGATCGATTGAATTCTCCCGAAATAACTCTTGTTGGTAAATATTTAGGTAGAAAATCAGGAGGTATTATTATTCAAATCGATCCTCCAAAAGTTCCAAGAATAATAGGGCGTAATGGTTCTATGATTAAAATGCTAAAAAATCTAACAAATTGTAATATTTTTGTTGCACAAAATGGTCGTATTTGGATTAAAGGTATTAATATTGAGCATGAGCGACTTTTAATTGAAGCTATTTATAAAATAGAAGAAGAAGCTCATACAACGGGTTTAACAGATAGAATGGAAGAATTTATTAAAAATGAAACAAAAAGAAGAGGTATGGAATAATGACTTTATTGATTCAAGATGAATATCCTAAAAAATTATTACGTGATGATGGTAAACGTTTAGATGGTCGAGGAAAGACTGATCTACGACCCATTAAAATGGAAGTAGATGTGATAAAAAATGCAGATGGTAGTGCATATATTGAATGGGGAAATAATAAAATATATGCATCTGTTTACGGACCAAGAGAAGTACACCCTCATCATTTAGCAAAGCCAGATAGGGGTATCCTAAGAGTTTTTTATAGAATGGCTACATTTTCTGTATTTGAAAGAAAACGTCCTGCCCCAGGACGTCGAGAAAAAGAAATTTCTATGGTAATTTCTGAATGTTTAGAACCTGTACTTTTTCTTGAATTATATCCCGGTACTAGTTTTGAAATCTTTATTGAAGTTGTTGATGCTGATGGTGGAACTAGATGTGCAAGTACAACGGTAGCAGCATTAGCTTTAGCTGATGCAGGAATACCGATGCGTAGTTTAGTTACCTCATGTGCTGTAGGAAAAATTGAAGGGCAACTTATAACAGATTTATCAGGGATAGAAGATAAAGCAGGAGAATCAGATATGCCATGTGCTATTTCTTGGTTTAATGATGAAATCTCATTATTACAGTTTGATGGAAAAATGAATCGAGCAGAATTAGATGAATCCTTAAATATGGTGAGAAATGCTATGGAAAAAATATATGAGATGCAATTAGACACACTAAAACAAAAATATATTCAAATTCAAGAACAAAATGAAGGATAAGGAGGGAAAATAATAAAATGATGGACATTAAACGTGTAATATCAACAATAGAAAAGAATTATATTAAAAACAATTTGAAAAAAGAAGAGAGAATTGATGGAAGAGGATTATGGGATTATAGAGATTTCAATATTAAAACTAACACTATTGCATCCGCAGAAGGCTCTTCTGAAGTAACTTTAGGAGATACTAAAATTATAACAGGAATTAAATATGAAATAGGTGAACCTTTTCCAGATTTACCAAATAAAGGAGTATGTACAATTATGGCAGAATTATTGCCTTTAGCTTCTCCATTATTTGAGAGAGGCCCTCCTGATGAAGAATCTATAGAATTAGCTCGGGTAGTTGATCGTGGTATTAGACATGCAGATTGTATTCAAGCAGAAAAATTATGTATAAAAGAAGAGAAATGTGTGTATATACTATTTGTTGATATGTATGTGATTAATCATGGAGGAAATATGATTGATTGTGGTAGTGTTAGTGCTTTATCTGCTTTAATTTCATCTCATATACCTGAAGGAAAATGGATGGAAAATGGTCCTGAATGGACAGGAGAATATATTACAGGAAAAGATATTATAAAAGATTTGCCACTTGCTATAACTTTCGGAAAAATTGATAATATTCTTTTTCTTGATCCAAGTTTACCAGAAGAATTAGTAAGTGAAGGAAGAATTACAATGTCGGTTACAGAAGATGAAATCACAAGTATTCAGAAAAGTGGGGCAGCTACTTATACTTTAGATGAAATAAAAATGCTTGGTGAAAAATCATTTGAAATTGCTGAGAAATTGAGAAAAGAATTAAATTTTTGGCAATATTCAACAAATAAAAAATAATTTTTTTTTGATTTTAATTTATTTACTACTATATTTCTAACTTATTTAGAACATCAAGATTATTAATTCTTAAATCTTAATAATGATAATTATTAATTTAAATCATAAAATTAATTAGACATTCTTAATCAATATAATCAACAACTCTTTTCTTTTTAAACAATGTCAAAATATAGTAGTGAACCTGAAGAACAATTTTCTTTTAAATGTCCCTCTTGTAAAGAAGGACTTATAAAGATATTTAAGAATATATATGATCTCCCAGATGAAGATAAAATGTTAATAATTAAATTCGAATGTAATAAGTGTAATTTTTATAATAATGATATTATTCCTCTTACATCACGATTAGAGGCAGGTATTTCTAAATTAAAAATAACTAACGAAGGAGATCTTAAATCAAAAATCTATAGATCTCCAACAGCAAAATTAGAAATTCCTGAATTGCAATTGGTTGTAGAACCTGGACCAAATGCTGATTTTTATTTTACAAACGTCCAAGGAATATTATATAGGTTTGAAAATGCAGTATTAATCCATAAAAACAGTTTAGATAGTGAAGATCCAGAAAAACAAGAAATTGAAGATATTTTAAATGACTTAAGGAAAGCAATTAATGGTAATTTCACATTTACTTTAATAATTACAGATAATGCTGGAGGAAGTTATATTATACCCGAAGATGATTCCAAGTTCTCTTTTTCTAAACTAGATGTTTCTAATGCTAGTTAAAATCAATATATGAAAGATTCTTAATTATAATAAAAATCAAAAAAATCGCTATCTCTTCGCAAAAATTTTTAAAATCTGACATAGTTTTATTTTAATTCTATGAATTTAATAAATTCTGTTTAAATATATAATTAAAAAAAGTAGGATTTTAAATCGAATGGGAATAAAAAGTGATATTAAAACAGAATTTATGGGTTACCATGACGTTAAGATAATATGTCCAATATGCAAAACTAATAAGGTTATTCAAGTACCAGAAGGAATTATCAAAGAAAATAGTAATTTGACAACGATCCAGATTCCAAAATATAGAGTATGTGATCATATAATAATTCCATTTATTGATAAAAACTTTAATGTAAGAGGATATCAGAAAGTAGACTATATTTTTGATCTTTATGACGATAAACCAAAAGTGAAAATTGAATCTATTAATTTATTTAGTATCAAATTAAATATTGAATATATATTATTTGTCAATGTTTTATATTCTGTATTTCATAGATATAATGTTTTAATTTTAATTGATGATAAATTATATCATAAAAAACAAGATTTCAATAATCTTTTTAATTATATTTTTGATGATTATTTTAAGTATCATATTAATGTCGAACTAAAAAGGGATTTCAAGAAAAAAAAAGATATTTATAAAGGATTTCTTATTTTAGATGGAAGAAAAATTAAAAATGTTAAGATAGACAATAGAGATTTATTTTTTGAAACCACTTTAATAAAAGAATTCTATAAAGAGTCAGATGATAAAAAAAGCATTATCAATTTAAAAGATAGAATAAGAGAAGTGAATATCATATGTCAAAAAATTATTAAAATAAATCAAAAAGAAGGTAAAGGATTAAGAAGAGGTGTTATTATCAATCATATTGAAAAAACACATTTTATAAGAATATCAAAAAGATATTTTAATTTTTTAATTGAAGTTATTAAGAATTATTATAATTTTGATATTATCTTAGCTAAAGATTTAATTGGAGAGAAACTGAGTGAAATGTGGGGAAGATAATTCAGGTTATCATAAATATTAATAATAGTAAATACTATTATAATTTTTTAATATAAAATGTTCATGCGAAGTTTGGAATAGATCCCTTATTCACACTGGTTGAAACCAGCAGCATCTATCAGATAGATTTTAAATAAAATCATCTCCGACTACTTTTCTTTACATGAGGTCGTCTCATTCTAACTATTTTAGATGATGGCTCATGACTTTTTTTCTCGAAATGAGAATCTTATTCCACAAATGATGGAAATCCTCATAAAAAATAATTCCAAATCCAATGCAATAATAAGGTAAATTTAAAGGTTTTTAAAGGACTTCCTTTTTAACTTAATTTCAATAGATAAAATGATACTATCTAAAATATGTTTTAAATTTTTAAAGAGTTCTCATTTATCAATAAACTGATGAAAACTAGAATAAAAATTACAAATTTTAATAAAACATCTTAACAATCTTTTAACATTTTTAATATTTTTTATAATGATATCTACTTTGATTGATATACTTTTATAAAATAAGATAAAATATTCAATTTGAATTTTATAAAAAAAAAATAAAAATTTCCTAATTATTCAATGAATTTTTAAAATAAAATTTTTTTTTCATTATTTACTTTTCTAATAAAAAAGAAATTATAAATTTAAATTATAATTACAAAATGAATAATATATAGGTTATAGTTATATGTCAGGAAATATAAAGCGTGTTGGAATATTAACAGGTGGCGGAGCATCGTTTAAGATTTTACTTTACGAACCGTAAACTGCCCTGGATTAAATAGCGTTATATATGGGATAATGCTAAAAGCTTTTGATTCAAATGTCGAATGTGTCGGTATAGAGAAAGGTTGGAAAGGTTTTATGGAAAATATAACAGTTCCTCTTAAAGTAGAGGAACATGATGATCTTCATACAGTTGGAGGTACTTATTTATATACTAGTCGAACAAATCCATTCTCAAAAGTAAATAAAATGCAATCAGAAGAAGAGAAAGAAATATCAAAACAAAAAATTGCTAAAGAAATGGGTACTAAATTTAATGAATTAGGAATAGATGCATTAATTGCAATAGGAGGAGATGATACCCTTGGAGTGGCTGAATCAATGTATAAATATTCAAATGCTAATGTAATTGGGTGTCCTAAAACAATTGATAATGATTTAGCGGGAACAGATTATACCTTTGGTTTTTGGAGTGCTGTTCAATTAGCTTCAAATACTATGGATAATCTTACAACAACAGCTCATTCTCATCAAAGAATTTTTATTGTTGAAGTTATGGGAAGAGATGCTGGTTTTTTAACAATGTATAGTGGTATTTCAAGTGGAGCGGATATTATACTTATCCCTGAGACACCTTTTAATTTACAGAAACATGTTATTGATGTTTTAAAAAGAAGAGTTAATGCAGGTCATAAATATCATATCATTGCTTGTTCAGAAGGAGCATTTCCTTCTGATGAATCGTTAGAGAACGATTTTAAAACTATTTCAAAAGAGACTATTGAACAATTACCAAAAGATGTGTTTGGAAATCCATTATTAAATCGTTTAAATATATCCCAAATCTTGGTGAAAGAATTAAACCTCCGAGAAGATTTAAAGGAAGTATTTAATAAAAATGATATAAATTTTGAATGCAGAGATGTTGTTTTGGGACACACAATGAGAGCAGGTACGCCAAACTCGTTTGATAGAATTCTAGGACTTAGACTTGGGTTAGCTGCGATGAAGCTTGTGTTAAATAATGATTTTGGGAAAATGGTTTCACTTAGGGGAACTTCTATTGAAACAATTCCCCTCTCTGAGGGTGCTCAGAAGAAATATATTGATCTTGAAGGCGATGAAATAGAATTAAGAAATCTTTTGATTAAAACAAGATATAAATCAAGAGAGATTCAATAATTATCATTTTCTTTATTTTATATTTTTAAAAATAATTGAAATTAAGTTGAAAATACCTTTATTTTTTCATTATTAAATTAAAATTTGACCGTTGCAAAAAATCTGGACATTATGGGACATCCAGCTGAGTGACCGACAACGGACGGTCTCGAGGGTGACATGTAGCCATCTCGAAATGCTAATAATTTATTTCACGAGATAGCAATGACACGGGCCGCATTCAAGTCCGAATGGACGCGTATTGCTTTTCCAGAAGCGTGATACTTACTATTCATGCACATAAATGATCTTCCATTTCGCATTCCTCTCATTCGACAGCTCCAACAATCATGGGATGTGTATGCGGCACTAATCCTTCGGAACGTGATTCCATTCAAGTTGGCTTGAAGCTCAACGGCCTGTTGCACTTGGGAAAAGAACCAGTGTGCTTGCCAAAACGCGAAGTAAGCACCTGTTTCCGACTTCTTGGAATGCTGAGACCACTTGAGATTCTCGAATTTCAATACAGAAGCGCCATGATATACGGCAATTTCTAGAATCATGTGCTGGAGCTGTCTTACCAGTTCCTTGTTCACATGGTTCACATGTTCCCAGAGATGTGAGAGTATCTGAGAAAGTCGATAATGCTTGTATTTTCTTGAGGGATTTGCAGTGCTCCTTTCTGAAAGGTGATTCTCATATTTGTGCACCTTTCGCTGGAGATTCCGTGCTTCATGCCGCATGTTCCGTAATTTCAATTTTTGGTTGCTCTTCTTACTTGAATGGGAATTGTTAAACCGTGCTTGAGGTTCAAACGTACCTGATTTTATGTTAAATTTCATGTCGAGCAAGGTGTGCATTCCGATAAAGTATCGGGCAAGCTCGACAGGCACGTTGGGAGTAGTGCGGTCCATCACGGAAAGAACGGCAGGATGTTTCAGTCCCAGGTCTACTCCAATCTCTACCCTTTTCTTCTCTTTTATTGAATCAGAGTCAAGGGGAGGTTGTTTGGACAGGTCACTTGATTTTAGTTCAAGCGGGAGGTGAAGTAATAGCTTGCGTCCTTTCATGGTGAGGACGGGGAGGCAAGGAGTTGCACCCCGTTCGATTAATATCTTAACTCTTCCTTTCTCATCCTTGACGTTCAACATGAACTTTTCTCGAGAGATGAAGCTAAGCTTCACCTCCAAGCGAGAAAAGTTTACATCATATACCTGTTCTGCTTGATTAATGGGCAAGGCAAGGTGCCGAATCCGTGGAGGATTCACTACTGTATGGAGAGAGGCATCAAGGTGGGCAAGCTCGCTCATCAATCCGTTGATGAGAGAGGTCGTGAGGAACACGTTTTTAAGCGTGAGGTTCACTTGGTTTTTTACCACTTGTGTGAAATACTCAATGAACCCTTCTCGAGTGGGAATGATGCTAACTCGAGGTGCACGAAGCACTGGTTTGAATATGTGCTTCGTGAGTGATACCTGCGGGGTCATGAGGTGCTCATTAATGACCTCTTGAAACACCTTTCTAGCAAGTTCATAGAGGGAATTTACTGATTCAACTTCAAGAGAGGCTTGCAATTCTTTAATGAGAGGCTGGAAGGTATATTCTCGCTCTCGCTTGAATCCTGCCATATCCGAAAGGTTAAGGACGTGCTTGGCATTCCAGGTAGATTGTCGCTTGACCCGCATGAGATATCGCTTGAAAAAATGTTCAAAAATGTCCGAAATTGGAACTTTTTCGAGCGTTCCTTTCTTTTTTCGAGTAAAGGAACTGAGAGCGCTCTCCAGAACCTCTTCAACGAGAGCAGGATTCGACAAGATTTCTATCAGTCGGGCCTTCAGGATGGGCTCAATTCGAGTGGACGAGATGAACAGGTTTCTTACCTGTCCGATGAGGTTGGTAATATACAAATAGGAAAGCTGAAAAGTCTTCCCAAAACAATTCTTGCGTGTTGCTGTTGACAAGCGCTTCATGGCAGAGTGAGCCATACTGCTTCCTTGCAAGAATCGCACGGCATGGCGAGGCGAGCTCGAAATCAACCCGGTGAGTTCCTTGATGATGACCGAAAGATAATGAGTCCGCACCAGCCATTTCCGCACCGCAAAATAGGGATATTGAATGGCACAGCGTAGCATCCGTTCTTTAAGCTTAAGCTTGGCAGGAAATGTGGAATATATTTCATTGAGCTTCAATGTATTGTACACCTGCCGTTTCACGTGGGCCTTGGACTCCCCCGAGAAGTCTGACTTGGTCAGAGGTCCATTCTTGAGAGAGGTAATAAGCACGTCAATGTAGGTATTTTCAAGAACTCTAAATGAAAGCATCCGTTCTTTAATGAATTGATAGATGCCTTTCTTATCAGGCTCTCGTGGAATTAATGAGCAGGTTCGAGTGAGGGTCGTGGTAGGAGACGTCATTGAAATATAGGAGAAGAAGTAATAGTTATACTATAATAGGTGGGAAGGTATTTAAACCGTACCACGGTCGAAATTTTTTAATGGTGGAGGGGAGGGGAGGAACTTCAAGAACTTGAAGCTTCAACCACCGAAGTATCATTTCCACGTTCTTTTTCTGAGAGCCTCATTCGGTACAACTTTCCACTAAATGAATGGATGATGGCAACCAAGTCTTCTACCATCTCACCTTCTGGAGTTTTTGCATCCAATTCATTCAAGTACGACACTGAGACATTGAATTCTGCTAAATAATTTTGCAGGTAAGTATATCCAAACCGGGTGAGTCGGTCCTTATAGGTGAGCAAGACCTGGGAAAAGCATCCCTTCCGAGCATCCCGCAACATTTTCCACAGATTCTTCCGGGTGGTGTTCAATCCAGAGGACACATCTTTGTAAACGTGATATACGTTCAAACCCTTTTCCAGAGCGTGGTCCTTGATTTGATCAATTTGCCGTTCCAAGTCACCTCTCTTGTATTGCTTGTGAGAGGATACATGCCCGTAAATGGCGCACGCATCTTGATGGATAACACGTGAAAGAGTAGATCCAGTTACATTGGATGTTCCCTTAAGAAGGTGCGTGATCTCCTGAACTGGAAATAGTCGATGTCCTCCTAGTGTTCTCACGCATGGTATCGAACCTTTCTTATCCCATCTTCGTAACGTCTTGATGCAGACACCAATCATGAGAGCTGCCGCTCCAATGGCGTACATGAAGAAGGAGATTTAATAACGGAATTTAAATCTTTACATTACATGCGTGGTACATCATTTTAAATACTGTCCAGATTTATCATTTTTTTTGGATGCTATGAGTAACCCTAAAATAATTAATTTACTTTGAATTAGGATTTCAAAAAACTTTTTAAAATCAGAATTAATAAAATATAATTTTATTTAAAATAACTCATAGATTTTTTGAATTTTGTACCAATTGCATTAAACTTTCAAAAATTTTACCAAAAGTGATTATTTCATTTATAGAGGCACGAAATGCAGTAATATCCCCACTTTTTATAGAAAAATTAAGATTATTCTCTCCCTCTTTTTCAACAAATACTTTTGATCTCTTAGATTTTAATCTTTCATATTCAGGTTGAAATGAGTTAAAAGAGATGTTTCGAGTTTTAGAATCATTAAATGTAAATTTTATGGAGGAAGTTATAGTATAATTTAAGTTTTTTTTCATTCTTCTTCAACTAATTCTAATTCTCTTTGCTTTCTTTTCGAAACTCTAAAGGATTCTGCTCCTCTTGGAGTTACAATATCATATGCTCCACCAGTAAACTTAGCCTCACACTTTTTACAATACCAAATACCTGTTGAAATTCTCTGAATTGAACCCTTTGTTTGACATCTAGGGCACTTAGTATCTTTACTATGCATCTTTGTTAATATGGCTTTAGTTCTTTTACGAAGTACTGAACCATAACGAGTTCCATATTTTCCTGCAATACCGACCTTTTTAGTCTTGCCTCCCATAATAAATAACACTAATATTTTTTAATTTATAGATATCTTATAAAACTTAATATAAAATAAAAATTTTAGGGAAAGAAAATATAATTATTTGGGTGCGTACAAAATTCAGTGATGGAAGAATATATTCTTTTATTAAATTATAATTTTAGGAGAAATATTCTAAAATAAATCAATTTATGCATTTTTATCACTAACATTTGTACCTACCCAATTATTTTTATTTAAATAAAATGAACGTGAATAAATCTTTCTATATACATTAGAAAAATTATACATAAAATAAAATTATCTAATTCTTAAATAAAACTAAAATTATTAAAATTTTAAATTTGATATAATTTAAGAAGAGTTTTTTTTTTGTTCAAGATTTCAAGCTTTTATATGTAAAAGTTTTTTATATTTTGTATTTTTTATTGAATTTTATTCATTTTTTTTTTATAAAAAAAACACACTATAAATATTTATAGAAAATTTTTAATATTATCAGAGTTTTATTTTATTAATACTTTTTAATATTTTTTAACAATAATATAAAGTTTGAACATAATGAATAAAATACAAAATAACAATGGTTTACTTGTTCTAAACATAGTATTATTGTTATCTGTAATAATTTTATTATTACGTGTAGTAGTAATTTTACTTTTATAAAGTAACCAAAAAACTCTCAGATTCTTGATTTTTTTTGGTTGCTATGGTGATATAATTAATAAAAATCAAAAAGAAAAAGTTGGAAAAAAAAGTGATGGCAAACGGAATAATAGAGATTTCATTTGCAGCGCGTGGAGGTCAAACCGCAGTAACTGCAAGTCAACTTTTGGCTCAATTTGCATTTAAAAAAGGATTTATTGATACAATTGCAATCCCTATTATTGGTGCAGAAAGGAGAGGTGCTCCTATATGGGCTTTTACAAAGATTTCAAAATCAAAACCAATTAGGACTTATGATAGTGTGGTTGATCCTGATTATATGATAATTTTTGATACTTCTCTTTTAGACATACCAAGAATTAGAGACACAATAAAAGAGAATACAATTCTTCTGATAAATAATAATAAAACAATAGATACAACTAATTTACCTAAGGATATAAAATTATACATTATTGATGCTACTCATATATGTATTGAAAATAAGTTTATGTTATCAAGTGGACCAATTCTAAATATCCCAATGTTAGGTGCTTTCGGGAAAATTACAGGTTTTTATGATCTCGATACAATGGAAATAGTACTGAAAGAGAAATTTGGCGAAAAAAGAATTGCTCTAAATATGAAAGTTGCTAATGACGCTTTTAATTCAGTCAAGGAGGTTAAATCATGAGTGAATCATCAGAATGGAAAAAAATTTCAAAATCAAAAGAAGAACGCCCAAAAATTCAAGTATATAAAAACTGGAAAGAATTGCCACCTATCCCAATTTCTTTACCTATAGAGGGTAATATTGGGATTACAGGAGATTGGAGAACTTTCCGTCCTTTAATCTTAGCGGGATGTAATAAATGTGGAATATGTTGGATGTACTGTCCTGAAGGGGTTATCAAACAAAGAGAAGACGGGTCTTTTATAATAGATTATACTTATTGTAAAGGATGTGGAATTTGTGCTAAAGAATGCCCGACAAAAAATATTGAAATGATTAGAGAAAGTGAGGCGAAAGATGAGTAAAGTAAAAGATATCATTCAAAATAAAGAAACTATAATTATCAAAGGAAATGTTGCTGCTGCTTATGCTGCGAAGTCTGCACGAGTGCAAATGATAAGTGCTTATCCTATAACACCACAAACAACTGTAGTTGAAAAGCTTTCTGAATTTGTAGATGGAGGATTGATGCCTGGAACTCAATATATTAGAGTAGAAAGTGAACATTCTGTAATGGCTTCAGTAATTGGTGCGAGTATTGCAGGGACTAGAACATTTACTGCTACTTCAGGCCAAGGTTTATTTTACATGAATGAAATGATCCATTGGGCTGCAGGAACACGATTACCAATTGTAACTGCTATAGCAAGTAGAGGTGCAGCACCACCATGGAATATTTGGGCAGATTTTACAGATGTTATAAATAGTCGTGATACGGGTTGGATGAGTGCGTTTTGTGCGACACATCAAGAAATATATGATGAAATTTTAATGTCGTATAAAGTCTGTGAAGATCATGAAGTTTTATTACCCAAATTTGTTGCATATGGAGGATTTATATTATCTCATACCTCTAAACCAGTTATAATTGAAGATCAAGATCTTGTTGATCAATATCTCCCACCACTACCAGATGAAAAGGGTTGGCCTCATATTTTTATTGATCCTGATAGACCTATGATGCATGGTAATCTTATAATGCCTTCTGGATTCTACAGTGAATTCAGACTAAAAATCCAAGATACAATTATGAAAGCTAAGGAGAAGATTAAAAAGGCCACAAAAGAATTTGAAAGATTATTTGGTAGAAATTATGGAAATGGTTTGATTAAAGAATATTATATGGACGACGCTGATGTTGGCATAGTAATATATGGAGATCTAGCACTCCAAATGGAACAAGCTATTGAAGATCTAAGAGAAGAGGGATATAAAGTTGGAATGGTTAAATTAAGGTATTATAGACCTTTTCCTACTGAAGATATTATTGAAATTGCCAAAAAAGTAGACGTTCTTGGAGTTATGGATCGTGGGACTGCATTTGGTTCACCTACAGGAGGTCCTGTAAGCGGTGATGTCTTAGCCTCTCTTTATAATACTGGTATAAAAACTAAGGTTTTGCCTATGATGTCAGGAATAGGTGGAAGAGAAGTTAGTTTAGAACAACAAAAGGATCAAATTAAAATTCTTATAAGATTGAAAGAAACGGGAGAATTGCCTGATGATCTAATTCATGGAACTCTCTGGCATGGTAAATTAGAGGTGAAATAAATGGTTACAATTAAAGAAACTTTGAATGAAGCTTGTGAAGAATACTTTCTTCCAGGAAATTCTTGTTGCTCTGGGTGTGGTCTTGAATTAGCTCTTCGATGGGCTATGAAAGCATTAGGACCAAAAACAGCTTTAGTTACCCCAGCATCATGTTTAAATGTAGTTATTGGTCTATGGCCAAAAACAGCTCCAAATTTTCCATTTATAAACATGGCTTTTGCAGCTGGTGCTTCCGCTGCTACTGGATTTGATGCTGCATTTAAGGCAAAAGCATATCGTTTTCCAAACAAAGACTGGGATAAAATAACAACCTTAGTTTTTGCTGGTGATGGTGGTACAACAGATATAGGTATACAAGCCCTAAGTGGAGCTGCGGAGAGAAACTCAAATATTTTATATGTTTGTTATGATAATGAGGCATATATGAATACGGGGATTCAGAGAAGCAGTTCTACACCTCATTCGGCAATTACAACAACTACTCCATTTGGAAAGAAACGTTATAAAAAAGATCTGCCACGAATTATGGAAGCTCATGAAATTCCATATGTTGCAACCTGCAGTATATCAGAACCATTAGATCTCTATGAAAAATTTAAAAAGGCAAAAGATATAAAGGGATGCCGTTATATACACATTTTAGCACCATGTCCACCAGGATGGGGGTATCCTGCCGAAGATACAATTGAAATGGCTCGAATGGCGATAAAATCTGGTCTTTGGATCCTTTATGAGGTAGAGAATGGAATTAAAACAATTTCAAAACCAAGTAAAAGATTTTTAGATCCAATTAAGAGATTACCATTAATTGAATATCTTTCAAAACAAAAAAGATTTAGAGCAGTGTCTGAAAAACAATTAATAACCCTTCAAGAGCGAATAGAAAAACGTTGGAAGAGAATTGAGGCAGATTTAGAAGCTCAAAAACAATAATTATTTATTAATTTTTATTCTTTTTATTTATTTTGATAATTCTTGATCGTTTAAGAAATTCATTCAAAATTTTTTTTTATACTAGTTTTAGACATAATTATTGTCTAATTTATTTATGTATAGAAAAATTTATTTTCTCTATTAGTGTATAATTCCTAAAAATATGGTGTTTAAAATAAAAATCATTGCTGAACGTATAAAAACAAATAGTGTATTTTTACATATTGGATATATTTCTGCTTCGCCCGGGGGAGTGAAATTTATGAAAATACCGGTGATATGACTACAAAAGCATTGAATTGTGATGATATAAAAAAATCAATAATTGAAACATTTTGGATTTTGTCAGAAGAGGATTTAAAGAAATATCCCGAACGAAAAGAATTTTTTTAATTTAGTAATTAATCATAATTTTCAAATAAATGCTCTTTCTATTTTTTCTTTTTAGCAATATAATTGAAACTGATTATTTATAATTTAAATATTATAACTTCCTTTCTTACATAATTTTATCATTTCAAAATGTGATTAAATGAAAGATTTATCATATAATCGATATTACTCAAAAGGTAAATATGAAGCAGCAATTGGAACATTTGCTGTTGCTTGTGTATTTTTATTTGTAGCTATTTGTTCTTTAGTTCTTCTTCAGTTCGATATTGATTTTATTGGACTTAAATCATGGGGATTTTATATGTTTATTCCTGCTTTTTTTATATTCTTAGGGGGATTTGAACAGATATACACAAATATTAAATATAAAAAAGCAATAAAAGCTGCAATCGCTGAAAGAAATTATCAAGGAACCCTTAAACTTGAAAATCTGGCTTTAGAGGTAGGAATAAAACCTTCAGATGTACTTAGAGTTCTTTTAGATTTAAGAGTAAATGAAAAAATCCGTTATAAGTTTAATCCTGAAACTGGAGAAATTATGTTAGGAGAGAAAGTTGAATACGAAAAAGCAGAGGAATACACCCCTCCACCAAAAAAAATTGATAAACCTATAGCAAGTGAAGGAAAAAAGTTTTGTCCATATTGTGGACATAATCTTGTAGAAAAAGCGAGTTTTTGTGAAAATTGCGGCTCTAAAATTTAATTTTTTTTTAATAAAAAATTAGAGAATATTTTTTATAATTACATTTCTTATTAGTAGCTATATTTGAAAATATCTAATACCGAATTTTCTCAAGATATTTTTTCATAAAAAACCTTTCTAACCTACATAATTCTCCTTTTTCTTCGAGCTTTAACTCATTATATGAGATTATTATGGTCCTAATTCTATGTAAAAATTTCAGGTAATCCTCATCAATGATAGGATTAAATCTATAAATATAGGAATTATTATAAATATCTCTTACTTTTATATAATTATTCCCAAATTCTAAGCCGAATTTATTTTTAAAATCCTTTTCAGAATTATTGCTTAGAATTTTAATTATTTTTTCTATATTTTCAATTGGACTTTCATTATAATGATAATATAAAAAGGGAATAAGATCAGAAGCAAAATTTGACTGATTAAAAAGGTATTTTATATTTTCTGAACTTATGGGGGAATTAAAATTAAGATTTGGTTGAAAAAATCTTTCGATATATGTTTTTTCAGTAATTACATTCGAAGCCATTTTTCTTCATTAAAATCTTAATTTAGATATTTAAGTGACTCCATCTTATATAAAAAGCAAGTGAGTAATGCTTTACTGAATATTGATCTTTTTAAAAATATAAACTCCCTTTAAAAATCATTGAATAGATTGGGAAAATTAATCTGAAGTATATTGAAATGTAAATAATATGTAAAATTATAAAATA